>Ga0302288_1000762_pt1 | contig 23845 bp, 18 predicted proteins | sample III_Fen_N1_1_FD_194549 | JGI IMG/M metagenome (GOLD analysis project Ga0302288, IMG submission 194549) | Peat permafrost microbial communities from Stordalen Mire near Abisko, Sweden - III_Fen_N1_1 | ecosystem: Environmental > Terrestrial > Soil > Wetlands > Permafrost | place: Sweden: Abisko...
CACCGTTGCACTATTCGAACCGCTGTTCGTGTTCAATGTTAACCAGGATTGATCGCTGGTAGCAGTCCAACCGATATTCGAGTAGATAACAAATGATCTTGTACTATTAGCCTGAGCAGCCATTTCAAGATTATTCGATGAAACGGTAAGGGAAGCAGCACCGGCACTTTGTGTAACAGTAATTATAACAGGGTCTATTCCTGTCCCAGTAATGGTGACAGTAGCAGTCCGTGTTGAAATGGTAGGATTAGAATTCGCTGTTAGTGTCAGTGTCAGATTTCCGGTCCCATTTGGATTGCTTACGGTTAACCAACTCTGACTGCTGGCTGCAGCCCATTTCATATTCGAAGCAATATCCACAGAAGTAGAGTTTCCCTGTAATGCTCCTACAGTTAAAGTATTTGTTGAAACTGTCAATACAGGGGTAGCACCATCCTGGGTGACAATTACAACCTGAGAATTACTTCCGGTATCAGAGATGATGATGGTAGCACTCCTTTTTTCAGCAAACACATTTGCCTTCGCTGTTAATGTAATAGTCGAATTACCTGAGCCTGAAGAACTGCTCATCGTTAACCAATCCTGATCGTTTGTAATCGACCAGTTTTTAGCGGTATTTACAGTAAAGGTAGCTTTACTGTTTTCAGGTGCCGCGATGGTCACATTATTTGTGGAAACAGACAGGATATTCAGATACATCCTCAAAACAGAAATGGAAGTCCCGGCTAATACTTCTATAGAAGAAGGTTGATTGTTGAATAATTTCAAACTTTCAACTTCCCCGACAATAGTTCCTAAATTCGGACTTATGCTGCAGTTAGTGTCGTTTTGATAGATATTTAGCCTGTTATTAGAGCTGTAAATATAATATAACGAGTTATTATTTCTATAAGCTCTTACTGAAACAATTGTTGTAGTCTCAGGGTTTACATCACTTAATCTCAATTTAGATTTGCCATCAATCACTACTATGTGTCCATCTGAAGTAGATGCAACTATATCAGGAATGCCATCATTGTTAAAATCTAACAGGTCAATATTGGTATAGTTACTCTCCGAAGATGTCCAGTATGAATGGTCTACGCTGTTAATTATCTGAATTGTACCCTTGCAGACTATTATCTCTTTATTCCCATCTCCGTTTATATCCGCACATCTGATAACAGGCGTACTATAGGTTGATGGAATGGCTACATTCCATTTTATCGACCAATTGGTCGGATTAATGACGTATAGTGCGCTATTGGAAGTAACAATAAGTTCTTTTTGACCGTCATTGTCAATATCGTTCACTTGCAATGCATGTAGTTCCCCTATATTTTCAGTAGAAAACAAATGGGACGATTTAATGGTATGATTCTTACCATCAATAATCCATATTTCTCCTGTATAGGTTTGATCGGCAGCCACTATTATTTCATTGTTCCCGTCATTATCAACATCACTGATGGTAACATCATAAGTTCCGGTCCATATGTCAGATAGAAATGACCCACTGCTTTTCCATTTTAATTTATTGGTCTGGGCATCAAGTATCAATATTACACCACTATCGTAACCGCTTTCGCTTTCATACGAAACAGCCACAATTTCATCTTTGCCATCACCATCTACATCCCCTGTTGCAATGGCATAAAATGGACCTTCAATATCGTCACTCCTCCATAACAATTTGCCGGCTGCCACGTCGTAAACATACAAATAATCAGAGCCTGTGGATGTCCATCCCGCTCCCCATATTAATTCCTTTTTCCCATCATTGTTCACATCGGCAAAATTTATCGCGCTGACTCCATGTTCCGGATTTGCCACTTCCCATATTTTGGTATGGCTTACTGAATTATAGCAAAATACGCTTCCCCACTGCCCATCCCCGTATACTATCTCGTCAACGCCATCATTATTTACATCGACCATGGTTAATGAGTTTATGTCCTGATCTGTAGTAATACTATACTTTGTCGTTTTGGTATCAACATCATAAACATTGATGATTTGCCATGATTGAGCAAAAATCACCTCTTGTTTTGAGTCATTGTCAATGTCGGAGAGTTCAACCAGTCCTTCACCGGAAGTATTATAATTCCAAATGGTGGTTAAGGTCGAACCTTCCAGTTTATAGATAGTACCCGAAGACAGGACTATCTCATTCTTATTGCTGTCATCCAGTTTGCCTACCCTGACACTGTTTGCTCCTTTGTTGATGACAAATTTCTGCGTAAAAGTCGTTGCATCCAGTACATAGGTGTTTTGCTGACATGAAATGATAATATCTTTTTGTAAGTCATTATCGGCATCTGCATATACAATCGAATTGATGGCTTCACTGACAGGTTTTACGCTTTTAATAAGCTCTTTTGTGACTCCGTTATAGATTTCAATGGTTCCGTCGCTAAGTCCCAACAGAATCTCATAATTCTTATCGTTATTGAAATCGACCACTTCAATCGTGTTGATATAATTTGTATATTTAGGACTTGTCCAGACCTGATTCCAGGTCTTATCGGTGGGATCATACCGCATGATATACCAAAAATCACCCGTTCCAAATGTCTGACTGGAGGCTGAACAGATTATCTCAGTTTTTCCGTCATTATCAATGTCCAGCGAATGCATGGAATTTCGACCTATACATGACCCCATTATGGAGTACATATTATCAATTTTTGCATTTATTGGAGTCTTCAGACCGGTAGATGGGTTGCCCGATCCTGATTTCAATTGTGGCGTTTTGGTTTTTGCCACTGACTTTACTAAATTAAAATCCGAATAATTGATCTTTTTCCCTTCTGAACTTACAATCTCCCGTCCGTAAATGTCTTTCGGGATTTTTTTCTGACCAATTGCCGAAGTTGAAAATACTAAAAGGATAACACTAAATAAGTAAATAATTAAACGTTTCATACGCGTAAATTTTTGTTTATTTATTAATTGTTTTTTTTATGTGAAAGTATATCTTTGAAATAAGTTAAACAAAGCCTTTTTTATAATGAAAATCGGTTTATTTAGTAAGGGTATACTATAAAGATAAATCGTATTTTATCCTTCCGTTGGTTGTCTAACAGGAAAAAGCGAATTCAGTTAATAAGACTTTTTTATAATTAATATTTATGGGTACAAATGTAAATTATTAATTTAATTGTACCAAATTTAAATACCAAAAGTTATAAATTAAGTATAATCCTGATTCATGATATGATTTTAAAATAAAACCATTCACAGATAAAATCCATAAACAATTATTCATCCATTTGATTTGTACAAATAAGCAAGGTTTACATGAAAATATCACGAACATCTGTTAGTTGAGAACGTGTCAAAATGGATCTATTCCAAAATGTTACTTACGAGTTGAAAATTGTTTCTGAATTCAGGAATAGAAGAGAATAAGGTATTAATCCGCGGAATTGGGGTTTCTAAGAAAAAAATATCTTGCCATGAGTTACTTTCCAGTTTCATATTGAAAGTTTATTGAATCTTCAATTCTTTTTTCACACTAACTCTAAGAAACGAAGTGGAGAACTGTTTTCACTTCAATAAAATGGAAATATCTAAATTAAAAATGTTTACAGGCTTGTGAAGAAAAGCGATTGTTAAATAAAACGACTATATTTTCACTTCGATCACGATATCTGTGTTGACATTTTGTTTTTCAAAGTTCAATGTCATCTTTTTGGTAATCGGATTCTATCGACAGACAATCCTTTTTCTTAGTTATGATGGATATATCCGGCTCGACGTGAGTATTACGATCTTCTGAGTAGTATTATTGTGCTCAATAAATGCCATAAATTTTTCAAACGTATCAATATATACCAGATTATCCTCCGTATCTATTGCAGCTAAATAATAGCCGCTTGGGTCGTCTTCGCCAGACGAGTAATGGAACCATGTTCTATGCAATTCTTTTCTTGCCAGTGCTCTATATTTGTTAGAATCGCCCCACTCGGCTACAATAGGATGTCCATTGAGATACAGCGTGTCATTATAATATTGTTCGGCAATGCCAAAACAGTACATACACTGCCAGTATTTGTATTTCTGTTTATTCCCGAACTTAATTAACAACTCGCCAAAACTACGATTGGCAATACTATCGGGTATAATATGCTTTACAGACATTTCCCCGGCAATTGCATTTACTGCACAAGCTAAAAGTGCAACAAGAAATAATGATTTAAATTGATTGTTCATAGTTGTTTTGTTGCCAAACAGGAAATGAAGTACATACTGAAAAGAAATACTATTCATATTTAATAAACTTTCGTTTATGCATTGTTTTAGCTTTTGATTTCTTATTCCGATCCAATGTGGTGTTTAGCAGACTATCTAACCTGTATTCTTTGAATGTCTTTAAGTTTCGATCAAAACAACACTTTATTTTTCTTTTTCCAAATAAGCCATAAAAATAATAACCTTTCTGATCTTCATAATATAAGTATGCACTATCTTTTTTAGAATAGTCAAAACTGTTGTCATTTAATTTAGTGAATATTGCAATTTTCTCTGTGGTTGTGTTTTGTGATACAAATAATCTAAACTTTTCATCGGTATCAATATATACCAGATTATCCGCCGTATCTATTGCAGCTATATAATAGCCGCTTGGGTCGTCTTCGCCAGACGAATGGAACCATGTTCTATGCAATTCTTTTCTTGCCAGTGCTCTATATTTGGTAGAATCGCCACACTCGGCTACAATAATGTCCATTGAGATACAGCGTGTCATTATAATATTGTTCGGCAATGCCAAAACAGTACATACACTGCCAGTATTTGTATTTCTGTTTATTCCCGAACTTAGTTAGCAACTCACCAAAACTACGATTGGCAATGCTATCGGGTATAATATGCTTCACTGGCGTTTCCCCGGCACTTACATTTACTGCACAAGCTAAAAGTGCAACAAGAAATAATGGTTTTAAAAATTTCTTCATATTTTTTCTTTGTGTTACCAAACTGGACCAGATTTCTTAATTTCAGATTACAAATAATTATAATCCAAGAAGGTGGAATTACAAATTCCACCAACCAGTAACAAACTCTACTCATCCATAAAATACATCCGAAAGGACTCGAGCCACAAGTAATCCCATTTTCTTATTTAATGATGGACTTATCAGGTAGGACAGGGATTGTAGCTCCAATAACTTTAGTAAAAGTAGATATACCATTTCTAGACAATATATTCATTGCATTCTGAATCTGGAGAACAAAAGCAAGCCAAACTAAGTTGCACTGAACTAGGTAGATGGAGAGTATGCTCCCCATCTTCTATTCTGTATTTGTAAGTCATTGTTGATTTACAACTTCATATTTGACAAAAGTTAAATTTGAACACATTACCTAAATTCAACTCTTCTAACCGAATCAATATAAAGTTCTAAATCATTACTATTGTAAAAATCCAAACATCTCATCAAATACAATTTATTGTCAACTGAATATGAAGTGTATTTTTTTTTATTCCATTTGTCAATAATAGATCTCAAATGGATGTCATTAGCATATTTTAGAACTAAATCAGATATTTGAATATAATTAGATCCATCTTGATGTGTTATTTTTGCACCTGCATTTTTTAAAGCTTGATTATAACAATCACAAAAAGCTTGATTTTTTAATTTTAAAAGTTCATTTTCTAATGTATCATTTGAAAGTATTTTATTGTTTCCTGATTTTGGTTGAGATCCATTACAACTAATACTAAATAAAATCGATAAAATAATTAATATCCTTTTCATAATTTTATTTTTTTAGATAATTAATGCCAATATTTTACAGTTCCACATTGATCATAAAAATTAGAACCAGCCTGTCCTTTATAGATTATATCTACATGTCCAGTTGCATCTCTCCAGCCGCAATTACTTTGCCATATTATTCCATTTTTCATATAATAATTTGGAGATAATGTTGTTGGTGCACCAAAAGTATTCGTTAAATAATTAGTAATGTTTGATACACTAATAAAATAGTTTTTATTATCGTCACCTTTATAAGTGACTCCTGAAATTTCAGGAATTGAATATCCAGACTCATTCAATACTCAATACTCAATACTCAACACTCAACACTCAATGCTCAATGCTCAACACTTACTCCTTACCTCTTACTTCTATTTTAGTTCCGGATTCCCTTCAAAGTCAACCATGGCTTTTTTCCAATCATCTGAAATGAGACGGGAGGTTTTTGTCTTGGCATCATAACAAACCATTACAGTATGACAGATACATTTCACTTCGTTTGTATCAATGTCGATCAGTTGCTGCAAAAGCTTAAAGCTTTTATTTCCGATTTTTACCACAGCAGTTTCAACGGCAACATTCTCTCCCGGATAGACTGGAAGCAAAAAACTTACCTGAATGTTTGCTATAACTACACCAACTTCCCCACTTGCACTCACATCCGGCAGTACCTCATTAAAATAGGTAGTCTTTCCCAAATCATAGAATGAGAAGTAAACTGAGTTATTCACATGTCCCAATGCATCAAAGTCATTAAAACGTAATTGAATGGGTGTTGTGTGATTGAATTTAATTTTATCCATATATTCTTTTTCTTGTTCCGCGTTCCGTGTTCCGAGTCCCGCGTTTTTTGGTTGTTAATTGGTTAATCCCGTAAACGGGACGTCTCTTCGTTCCGTTGGTTAATTAAATGTAAATTACTTTTGATTCCAACCAATGGTAAATGGTAAATAGTAAATGTTCCTACCAATTGTAAATCGTAAATGAATTTATTAATGGACAGTCGTTTTCCATCCCTTGATTTGTTTAATATAGTTGGTCAGTTCAATGCTGTTTTTTAAGTGCTGCGAAACAACAGGATGATAGTTAGTGCCGTAATTTGTGCCTTGTTGTGACATCTCAAAAAAATACACTTTTCCGTTTCCTTTTTTATTGGCAGCATCAACAACAAATTTCAGACATCTCCTGACAGTACTCAGTTGGGGATCAGCAAGCATTGGTCCAAGAAGCACTAAAACATCCGTTTTCTTATTCCTCTGTTGTAAGGTGTCGATAAAAGCGATATAGTTGCGGATATATCTTACGGTATCGACAACGAAACCATTGTTGCTGTTGCTGAAATCGTTTGTCCCCAGGTCAATACATATGATATCAGGTTTAAGGTTGAAATCATAAAGAGGAGAGGCATTATATAGAAACGTACGGCTGTAATTATTCGTCATGCAATCCTTACTTCCTGTAGTGGAATCGCCATAATTTCTGTAAATGCCAATTCCTGACCTGCAAACTGCCAAATGCCGTGCATTAAAATTACGTGAAGTAAAGGCAGCATAAGTCAGATAATGATTTTCAGTTGTCGGGCCGTATTTTTCACCTAAAGCACCTTCATTCCCATACCCGCAGGTGATGGAGTTCCCGACATATTCTATAACATGTATCCGTTTGTTTTTAATGGGAACAAGCGATTTTTCTTTGTCTAACAAGAAACCGGTAAACATTGTTTTCCCGAAAGTAAGTTCGGTAAGGCGGAATATCTCTATTTCATGAACAGTGTTTGCCAATCCGGTGGCAATCGGATAGACAGTTAATCCTTTAGATACTTTGATCCTTTTGATGACTTTGTCAACGATGACATTGTATTCGTTTTCCGAACTCTCATCATTCAATAGAATGGAAATGCCTGTTCCCCTGAAACATGCCCTGACAGAAACCCCTGAATATGAAAATTCAGGAGCCAGCGGGTTCGAAAAATCAATTCTTCCTGTGTATTCAATAAGTGGGTTATTGGCTTTAATAGTATCTGAAACCGTTGCCAATGCACTACCAATTGACAGGGAAAGAATAAATATAAATACAAGATTCTTTTTCACAATAAATAGTTTTAAATTAAACAATCTTCATCTGTTTCCGGGCAGGTAACAAACCTTAGCTATGGTTGCGTTAATTTAGCGGAATCCTGAAGTTATAAGTTAAATAAATCATGTTGTTTACTGTCTTTTTAAAAAGGACAGGTCAAATCATTTTTGAATTTCTATTCCAACACTTGTTTTTTACATTTTAATTCTACTTTGACAGATTCTATTTTTAGACAGGATTTACAGGATTAACATGTCAATTGTGCCCTAAAGGAATGATATAATCCAAAAAAAACTATTAAATTTATATTGTTTAGATGATTATTGAATAATATTAAACCTGTTAATCTTGTCTCATTTATTTATTATTTTAATTTGTCAAAGTAGAATTAAAATCAATAAGCAGATGATATCCACTCCAAAAGTACGAACTCTTTTTAACATCTCAAACATTTTATAGATTTAATTTATTCGATTATCCGCAAACTGTCCTAATCGATATATTCTTTTTGAATAGAATGTAATACGGAAATCAACTGATGAGAAGTTTTTTGATGTTGAAATCCGGATTGGTTTTATTTATTCCTGTTAATCTGGCATCAGATTGCCGGAATAATTTCAGCAAACACAAATTTCAAAAAAAAATGGCTAGGGATGAAGAATTAGGATTAAGGAGTCGTAGTATTAGCAGAAAGTAAACGTAAATTCTGAAGCTTGTAGTTGCATTTGACTGTTTATTTTGTAATTTATACTTCGATCAAAATCGTACTTCCCTCAGATCAAAGAACAACTTACATCTGATTTTGATGAAATAAAAAAAACCATCCTGACAATGTAGTCAGAATGGTTTTTAAAGATTGAATCTCTTGATAAGATATTATCTTACCGGATTTTAAATTATTTTTGAGTCCCTTTAGGAAGAAGTTGCAAGGTATATGTAAAGTTCGTATTATCCGACCACACCAGGAAATTATCCAATGGTCTCGGACCACAACTGTTTGAGCCAACCCCTAATGTTTTGGTGTCAATGTTGAGCACTGTTGCTGTACTGGCAGGCAAATCGATTTTATACTCTACCGGATACATTTGTTCGTCTGTATGAGGAAGGGCTGACACCTGCATTAATTTCTCATCCGATTGAACCGAGAGAACCGGCATATCCTTGCCGCTTAATGATGCCCATCGAACGTTTTCGTGATTTCCACGTTCCATAGGTTTTTCGTATTCGTATTGTTCATTCACACCCAACTCATAAATTCCTACGTCCGAAGCACTTTTGCGGTCGGAATAGTTCTCGATAGGTCCACGTCCAAAATAGGTCATGCGGTCAAGCTTTTTATCAAGCAACATGCGCACACCTATACGGGCCAGATTTATACGGAAACCAACAAATTGGACCTTATTATCAACCTTAATGGAGCCATCACCTTTTACCAGGTAGGTTGCCGTATGATATACACCAAATCCTTCTTTCCCGTCGGCTTTTGTTGTCGAAACCACTTTAATGGTATTGTTATCCACCTTTTCTGCTTTGAAGTCAACCAGGGTATATTGAAGTGTATTAACACCAAATTTATCCCAGACGTCATAAGCCCAGTTGTCATCATTCCGGTGGGCTGCACGCCATAAATGCAGTTTGGGCGAACCATCTGCAGCTAAAAGCTGAGTTCCGTTTTGTGTTAACTGATTCAATAAACCTGTTTGCTTATCGAACCCTACCGAGAACCCGTTTCCGGTAATGGTTACCGATTGAGCATTCTGGTTCAGTTTTACTGTCTGCGCCATTTTTGTTTCCACAACGGGTGGAGTGCTCACAGGCAGCTGGAATTGCATCGATGCTACTTCAAAACCTTTATCAGCCCACAATGTTTTTTCTTTCTGGGTATAGGAAACACGCACAAAATACTCGGCACCTGCTTTAGGGTGTTCTATCGTATACGGAATTTTTACCCATCTGTCTCTAAGGGCATCTATATGGGGAAGTTTGATTGTCCCTTTGTCAATTTCCTTTCCGTTTTCGGTAAGACTCCATGAAGCATCAAATCCGTCCAGCGAAATGAACTGATATTTATTCCTGATTCTTATCATTCCGTTTGCAGGATCGATTAATTCGGTGCCGATCCACTGGAATGCTTTTTTCATTTCAGGATAATGCGGTTTGACTTTGATTCCCTCTGTAGAACGGTCGTAAGAAATTACCCCTTTGTGAATGAAGTAATGGTCGTTTGGATATTCGCCAAAACCACCGCCATAAGCAAGTATCGGGTGATTCGGATCGCGACGGTTCCACAGTGCCTGGTCCTGGAATTCCCATATTGCACCACCCAGGATTTCAGGATTGTTATCAAATACATCGGAGTATTCCTGCAACGATCCCATTGAATTGAACATCGCGTGTACAAACTCGCAAATATAGAAGGGTTTGGTCAGGTCTTTATTCCGGGCTGTTCTGGCATAGTCTTCTGCAGTTCCGTACATTCTGCCATCTAAATCGGCCGGATTGTTTTTTCCAACACCAAAACATTCGAAATGGACAAAACGACTTGGGTCAATAGCTTTGATGGTAGCCTGGGCTGCCTCAAAATTAGGCCCTACACCACATTCGTTCCCAAGCGACCAGATGATTACCGACGGGTGGTTTTTGAAATTTTCAACATTCGCCACATTGCGGTCAATGATAGCTGACTTCATGGTCGGTTCGAAGCCAAAACGACCATAATACCCATGACTTTCACAGTTGGCTTCGGCAACCAGCCAGATACCCCATTCGTCGCACAACTCATACCAGCGTGGATCATCGGAATAATGACAGGTGCGTACATGATTGCAATTTCCTTGTTTTATTACCTCAAGGTCTTTGATCATTTGTTCCTCGGTGACTGCATGGCCTATATCCGACCAGTGTTCGTGACGGTCGACTCCTTTGAGTTTGATTGGTACACCGTTTATTGTAAAAATACGGCCTTTGATTTCTATTTTTCGGAAGCCTACCCTTGAAGATAAAATTTCACCTTCGGAATTTGTCAGAACGACCGTATAGAGATTTGGCGTTTCGGCAGTCCATTTATCAGGATTAGCAACATTGAATTTCACATTCAATACCTCTTCCTGTTTCGAATTGATACCTTTTCCTTTTGCACTTCCTTTTGCGATTTCTTTTCCATCTTTATCGTAAAGAGTGGCAATAAGTGTTTGAAGGTTGGAAGCTTTATCTCCGAAATTCTTTATGGTGGCCATTACATCGACTGTTGCATCTTTGTAATCCTTGTCCAGATCCTGTTTTACAAAGAAATCACGAATGTGAACCTGCGGTGCATTCCAAAGGGTTACATTGCGGAAGATACCATGTAAACGCCACATATCCTGGTCTTCGAGCCAGGTACCCGAACTGTATTGATAAACCTCTACGGCTATCATGTTTTTGCCGGCTTTAAGGTATTTGGTAAGATCAAAATCGGCAGCATTCCGGCTGTTTACGCTGTAGCCAACTTTTTCTCCGTTTACCCACAGGTAGAATCCACAATCCACACCATCAAAAGTAATAAACGTACGGCGTCCGATCCATTCAGCAGGAACATCAAATTCGCGGCGATAACTTCCTACAGGGTTTCGTTCTTTGAAAGCCGTGTATTGCTCTTCCGGCTCGCTCATTATGTGAGGAAAATCTCTTTTTATTGTATACCCGTTATTACGGTAAAAGGGAGTTCCGTAACCCTGAACTTCCCAGTTGGAAGGAACCGGAATTTCTTTCCAGCCCGATACATCAAAATCAGGTTTGTAAAAGTCTACTGGACGTTGTTCCGGGCGCGGTACCCAGTTGAACTTCCACTGACCATTCAGGCTGTGGCATAACGACGAGGCATGACGATTTGCCAGCAAGGCCTCTTTCAAATCTGCATAAGGCATTAATGTGGCGTGATACGGTTCTTTGTTTATCCCTAAGCACGTAGGATCTTCTAACTCAGAAGGGATAGGTGCATTTTGTGAAAAGGTGTAATTCACAAGGATCATAAATAATAAAACTAAACTTGTTTTTTTCATTCTTATAGTTGATTTTTAAAGATTACATTCAAAACCGGTATGCCAGAGACACATTCTTACGAAGATCAGCTGCAAAATTAAACATATTAATTGTATAAACTGAACTTTGCTGAAATGAAATTGGTCAATTATGAAGATAATTAATTCAACTTTAAGTTCGACAGGATAATTAAATAATTAAAAATTAATAATTAACGATTAACAATTGTCAGAATGCTGAAATTTAAGCTTTTGTATATTGACAAATAGATTATTAAACTATCTATGATTATTTAGATATTGGATTCCGGCTGATTTACCGGTTATAATAATTGGGCAGGGCTTAATTTTAAGTCGGAATTAATCATTTCAATCCTATTTTCACTGATAGTGGAAGTGTAAACTAAACATTCTTTTTCTAAGAATAAATGAGAATTTGCAGATACTAACTCGTTCCACCGGGGAAAGTATAAACCATGATTGAATTTTTCTTTTAGTTTGATTCTAAGTATTCAATGAACCGGATAATGCTTTCCTGATTATTTAATTCGACATTATGTTCTTTTACATAAGCGTTGTACAACTCTTTTCTGGAATTATACAGGCTCTTTAATTGTCGCAGGTTTTTAAACATTTTGAATGCTCCATCCTTTTTAATCCAATAGCAACTATAGGGTTGAACTTCATATCCGTCCGGCAATTTCAGTTCTAACTTCATTCCTTCCGAAAAAATGGAAGAATAGGATGTCGACGAAGATACCTGTGAAGTACCGCCATATCCTGCAGGTTTACCGGGGGAATTCACAATACATTTATGCTCTATATACAAATCAAATTTTGAGTGATAGATTGATTCGAAAAATTTATTTTTAACCAGTACAAACTTTTTAACTTTGATAAAGACAGTATCTATAGTCGCTAACGACTTATCTGCGATTGCCAGTTTTGTTCCGTTATCAATATAGATCATTTCTTCGGTCAGGGAGTTGTAATTTAACAAGGTCTTCACTTTTTCTCCTGATTTCATTAGCACCACTCCCTGAGTAAATTCTGGGAAAATATAATGGCTTAATTCTACTGTTTTTGATTGTGCGAATGATGAAACAACCATCAACCATGAAATTAAAATTGAATATACAAGTTTCATAATACTATAATTTAAAAGTTCTTTTACCCGTTAAGAGTTGATGATTTATCTCCATTTTGGTTCGTAGGGAATTCTTTCTCCGTCTTTCGTGGTATATTCTTCCAGTGAATTCTCTTTGGACTGGACGCACATATAGATCATTGTTTCGTCCGAAGAATTGGAGATGCCTCTTTTCCCCTGTGGTGCAACCCGTATAACGCTGCCTTCTTTTATCTCAAAACAGTCTTCGTCGACCTGAAAAAAGCCGAAACCTTTAATGATGATATAGGTCTCTTCATTCTTCCTGTGTATATGAAAATAGGGTTGTTCCGAATGTGGAGCAAGCGAATTAAACGAGATTTCAGTGCCTGTTGCATTGGTAGGGTCCTTCAAAAATACTTTGCCTTCAATAAGCCTTTTGTTCACCGGGTGAACCAGTGAATAATCCATGATGTCATCTAAGCTGCCCACGTTTACGGCAGTGTAGAATGCATTTTCCGATAGTTTTTCAATTTCTTTCATATGATTTTTTTTTTATTTAAAATGGAGGATTTATTACTAATTATCATTTTAATTTTTATTGATATAAATGTATAACACGATCAGTGCACCCACTAAAATACAAACCACAAAGACTTCCAGTATAAAAATCAAAAAAGTATATATCATTTTTTTTAGAGAAGTCGACCACTTCAGAGTACTGAAAAACTGTATGAAGCACCAACAGGTAACAGCCAGTTCCAATACGGATGTCAATGTGGAAACGAAATCATTTCCGCTTTTGTGTTGAGTCAGTACCACCAGTGGGAAAAGGATGATTGTAACAAAAAGGCGCAGGCTGCTGGTATAGGCGTTCAAAACCAGATGCTCTACATAGTTGTAATTTTCTTTCCGATAGGCAAGAAATGAAGCCAGTGCATAAAGCGGAACAACAAGGAGTGCCATTATGGCTCCATGATCTTTCATCCATTCGGATATGGCATTTATAGTGGTTGCATTTACACTGGAATTGTTAATCATCAGTTTAACCGGGTGTTCCACATCATGAAGAAAAAAGTGTTTCAATAACCCATAAACTGTTGCCAATACCAACACCATTGATAACGGTTTGAAGTGTCCGACTCTTTTACCTTCCATATATTCGTTAATGGTATGGCCGGGACGTATACACAATTGCCCGAGCGAGTGTATTATCCCTTTGTCGAAATGGAACAACCCGTGTTGTATATCGTGCCAGAGAAATTTGAAATTTATACGGTGGGTGGCTGCATCTTGTCCGCATTGGTTGCAGTAATTACCCTCAAATTCGTTCCCACAGTTTTTACATACTACCATTTTGCTAATGATTAATTTAAAGTTATCTGTCTTGTTATTAATTTACCTGCTTCGATCACCTTCCTGACATCAGGAAAGTGATCGGCAATTTCCTGACCTTTTTGTTATTTATGTTACAAAATTCTCTCATTTTAAGTCCAGGTCTACGCTTCGATCAGACCAGAAATCCTAAATAAATTCATTTAATAAACAGGTAATAAAATCTTTCGGCTAACTGCCTTCAGTCCCTCATAACATCTTCTTCGCCCTGAAAGGGCAAACTATGCTAGCCCAATCGCAACGACCTGAAAGGTCAACGCGTTGGGTTAATGAAACGCACACATTTCTTCGCCCTGAAAGGGCAGCATAGATCTATGTCCACAAATAATCCGGATTAAAATCCACATCGTTTTCTTTCAGAAATTGAATATATTCATCCTGAAAGGTTTGCGTTTTATGATGTTCTTTTTGATTTGCGATATATTTTTTTACAGCGTCTACCCTGGAATGGCTCACAGAATACCCGGAATATCCACCCTGCCACGAAAATTTCCTGTAATGTGGTCCTAAAGTTTTTATCCATCTACTGCTGTTCGTTTTCATTTCCTCCATTAAATCTGACAATGAAATGTTTTTTGACATGATACACAACACATGGACATGATCTTCTATCCCATTGATAATAATCGGGATCGATTTACTCAATTTAATTACACTTCCCATATAGGCATACAATTCCTTTTCATCTTCTTTCCGTATAAGGCATTCGTTGTTTTTTACATGGAAGATAGCATGTAGATACAATTTCGATAATGATTGTGACATACTTGTATGATTTAATGTTTATATTGCCCTTTCAGGGCGCAGATTATTGCTCGTTATTCTTTCCCAAGGCTTTGTCCCTTCATGACGTCACCTTGGGCTAGCTTATATTACCCTTTCAGGGTGAACACTTGCAAGATCCGGTATAAAGCAATTATCAACGGATTTTCTATTTGAAAACACAAACCATTCTTGTTTCAGGCACAATTTCGATAATGATTGTGACATACTTGTATGATTTAATGTTTATATTGCCCTTTCAGGGCGCAGATTATTGCTCGTTATTCTTTCCCAAGGCTTTGTCCCTTCAGGACGTCACCTTGGGCTAGCTTATATTACCCTTTCAGGGTGAACACTTGCAAGATCCGGCATAATGCAATTTCCAACGGATTTTCTGTTTGAAAATACAAACCATTCTTGTTTCAGGCACAATTTCGTTAATGATTATGAGATACTTGTATGATTTTAACTGTTTATATTGCCTCTTCAGAACGCAGATAGTTGGTTGTTATCTTTCTCTGTTTATTTTTCAGGTTCCAAATGGAACATTTCAATTTATCGGAACTGCTTTTATTACCGTTTCAGGTCACTGAACTTCTCATACAGGTTATCAACTAACTGTTGATAATCAAACACGGACGAAATGAAGGCAAAGATAAAAGTTTAATTTTATTAAGTGTTGTTTTTTATTAGACATTCTCCTGACTCTCCGACATATTTTTTCGAATGGCAATTTAAATACAGTTTAGTCACCTTTTTCCAGAATGAAACATATGGAGTAGGGTTGATCTTTTTTAGTCTTCCGAATAGGATTAATCTGTCTTCCGGTTGAGCACAAATGACAAATGCAATAAAAATGTTCGTGTGTTTTTAGTATATTTGCAGTGATTTTTTTATCCTCAATGTTTATAAGGTACAGGTTTCTAAAATTAAATTCAATATCTATGAATAAAAAAATTCCGGCACTTTTGTTCATCGGAATGATTGTAGCATCTGCATTTGCACAAAACCCTGAAAAGGCTAATTTTAATTCTTTTGAAAGAACTCCTGAACCTTTCTTATTTTCAGTCACGACCTTAACACCTCAGGATTTAAAATGGAGCCTGAATTATTCAAGCAGTTACGGTGAAAGAGTTGAGGGTCCTTTTGGATATGACGGAGTAAGTCAACAATTTTCGGTAAAAGGATATTTAGGAAGCCAATTTACTCTTTATGCAGATGCAGCCTTAGGGATATCGCACGTAGGCGATGTTACAAGTGCTCAGCAAGTCGAAATTATCCGCGATATTTTAGGAGGTAAAAAGAATACCGGTATTCGTCTGGGCATTGGGTTAGGGGTTAACAATGATTTTAGCAATGCCAAATCTCTGTTAAGCCGGATCACGGCATCCTTTAATACACCCGAAATAATGATTAGCGGGAACATGCTTTTTGAACATACTTTCACTGCCAATAGAGATGCGGTTGATGTCATTACAAATTTAGGGTTTCATTACCATTTAACAGGCAACCTGTCTGCCGGTTTTGAAGCTGTCGGGGAAGATCTGGAAGGATTCTGGGATAAAGAAGAAGCAGAAGGAGGTGCCAAATTAATGGTTGGGCCTTCCCTGAATTTCAATCCCCGAAAATCAGGAATCTCATTTGCTATTTCAGGTGGTCCTGTTATTTATGCTACCCGGAATCAGTTAACGAATCCTGATGCAGTCCGTGAATTACCCTCTCAATCCGGACTGATTTTAAGAGCAAGTATACTGTTTAAATTACCGGGCTCTTAAGACAAATTCTTATTTTTTTCAGCGATTACTAAATCTGTATTCATTTAGCAGTCTCTAATCTTCTTTATTTCCTATATCTTCAATTTCGGTTCCGTTACCAATTCCTTTGGGGTTTGCGCCATAACCGTTATCACCAATATCGCTATCACCGAAAAGCATCCACAACACATAAAACGGTATTATCTGATACCACCCACTGTTCCCGCGGTCGTGACAACGTTTCGCTCCCTGTGACCACAAAAACCAGACAAATGGGATTATAAGGACAAGCACAATAACTGAATACTCCTGAAAGTCAGTACTCTCTGCGAATGCACGTATCAGTACATAAAATATGGCATAAATAATGTAAGAAATACCGAATTCGGTTCTTCTTATTCTTCCATTGAATGAAAAAGGCTTTTTAAACATTAGGTATTTGTTTTTATTGGTTTGTAAATTTGGTTTTAAATCTTATTTCAGCTTGGTTATCCGAAATTCACAGAAGTAATTATTTTAGTCCTGAATTTTTATAAAGGACAATATCTCTATCTTTCCTATGCTATCGACATAAAAATTTCCAATTTCCAATCGGCTATTCTTTAAGTCCGGATTAAAATAGTAATTCGTCCCTTTATTATAGTCACTTGCTGACCAGAGTAAGGAAATGCTGTCAGCTTTTAATTCGTAAGTATAAGGCCCTGAATGTTCTTTTGGTAATGAATATCCAACTCTTACTTCTCTTCCTCTGTTTAAACTGAATCCTTGAAATTGATTGTTAAATACCAATGTATCTGTCTTATGGGTTGCTTCTATCCACACGCCTGACAGTGATGACTTTTCAACAGGTTCAGTATTACAACCGGTTGATAGTAAACATATACATCCGATAAATAATAGTTTCTTCATATCTGCTAAGTTTAATGTGTTTATATCTGTTTTTTAGTTGAAACTTCTTGTCTGGTACTATGGTATCGTGTCGTGATATTAATATTTAAAAAATAGTACATGCAGATTACGAGTTGTTTCATTTTCTGTAAAACATCTTTTCGCATAGTCAAACATCACATATTCGGGACCATGAAAGGAATGGAAAAGGATTACCGTAAAAATAAGACTACTTATTGCAATAAGTTTTTTCATGTTGAAATAATTGTATTATGATTCTTTCTTTGTTTTGTAGCTAAAGATTCATATGCACAAGCAGGATATTTATTTGACTATTTTATACATTTGATTCAGGAAGCTTTTCATTTCTGAGTATTTAAAAAACTCATGCTTATATAAGATAGATTGAAGGTAAAGTTTATTGGCTACATCAGGGTTTTCTTCCACTGCCAATGCCCCGTAATGAGTCAGCAAAGTAGCATATAAATTCCCGATATGACGAGTGTTGTATTTTTCGTGTTTGTCATAACCTATCCAATCAAAGTCTTTATAACCGAAATTCAAATAACAGTAATACTCCTTTCCGTTGAATTTTGGTAATTTACGGGAAAACTCAAGTATTTTAGTGTTATTCTTGAATGCCTGTAACACTTTAAAACGCTGGGTCATTCCATCAACTAAATTCAGATAAAGTATTGCCTGCTCTGTTTCATTCTTCAGGTTGTATGACGTTAAATCGATATTTACTCCCGACAAATCAGCAGTATTAGACAACATTGCCACACCGTTCCGGATATGGTAATAATAATTATCCAATAACCAACGTTCGTCAATATCTTTATTTAAAACTTCCCGAGCCACATCGATTGCTTTTCGTTTTGTTTTCGTTTCAGGTTGATTATTATAATGTATTTCACGAATGACATACCAAAGTTTTAATTCCTGAATATCCGGACGGTTTAAGAACACCGGACTAAGCAAACTTATGTCTCCTTTCCCTGATAATATCAGCACATCAATTATATGATTCAATTCCGGAGTTCGTAAAGTATTAGCCTTCTTTTGAAATTCTTCACCTGTTGCATTCGGGTTGGAGGAATACAATTCTGACAACTGCACTAAATTGTTTAGTTTAGTTGTATCCATCTGTGCATGTACCATCAGACTTATTATTAAAAATGAAGAAATGAGTATCTTTTTCATGATTTGCAACTAATTTAAAATTGTTATTTGTTTTCTTGGTTATCCCTTGTTCGCGTATGATTGTGAGCCTTTATTATACATTTTGAAAAATGGGTAAATAACTGATTCTATTTATATGGAAAGAATTCTAAGCACTATTCAATTTGACATTTTCAACTCTCATTATTAATTGTATTTTTTCTTTGTCTTGATAGAACGATAAAACACTTGATAATATGAAAAATGCTTTGCAAAATTATATCTGCTTGAATGTAAATCTTCTAATAAAGGCGTTATGTTTCCTAAGTATATTCACTGTTGTGTTTTGTAAAACTCTAAAGCTTTCCTTTTCAGATAAAGTAACATTCAATTGATGTTTTATATTGTCTAATTGTTCAACTTTATAAACAGGTTGCAAATATAGTGTAAGTTGTTTTAAACTATTTTTTTCATCTTGAATAAATGCTTCTAATGAAGGTAATAGTTTACTGTAGTTGCCCAAATATAATGCAAGTAAAAATAAAATAGCAGTGAGTTCCTGATTAGTCGAATCGGTTTCATAATCAAATTCTTCATGAGCCTTTATTATTCTAAAGATATTTACAAACCGTTTTATTGCTCGAGGATTATTGCCAATAACTTCCGACAAGTCTTGCATCAATCCGATTTCCTGTTCATTAAGTATCAATGCTTCTGCTTTGTTAATGTGAATTGAGTCAGATATATAGATTGGTGAAAACTCAGGATTAGTCTGTTCATTCTCTGTTTTAATTTGCGATGAAGAGATGTCATGATTAACTTCTACTTTTTCTATTGAAGAACCAAATTCTTTAGTATCATCTTTAATCTGTGCTTTGCTTTGAGCCAAATTCTTTATCATATCTTTGACATTTGTGTCTTTCGCGTCTTTCAGATGAAAAGGAATTTGAAAGATTTTTTCCAAGTATTTTGAAGGTTCAATCATTTCGATATTAGCATCAATTGATTTATTACCATTTAATTTTCCTGTAAATTGAAGTGCATGTTTTTTAATTAAAGCATTTTTTACCCAACGAGAATCTACACCAACTATAACAACAAACAGAGGAAAAGCCATTAATAAATTCACAGCCTCTAGCACTTGTACAACATTTTCCTCTGGACAACGGTCTAAATCATCAATGTAAAGTATAATTCTTTCAAGTGGTTTCTTGAATTTACTTCTAAATTCCTTTACGTTCTTAATTTCTTCAGCTTCAAGATTATGGTCTATGAATAAGTCATTAAGAATTTCGAAATCTTTCCTAATAATTGAAATTAAACCAAGATGCTTTTTGTAATCTTCACTTTTAGAACGTCTGTCAATAAAGGAATAGAGGGCTTCAGTTGCAAAAGCATTATTGATTCTAAATTCTAAATCATTTTTGTTTGTGTTAGCTTTTTGGATCTGTTCTTCAATTATAAGTATTTTGGATTTGTCTTTTTCAATTTCAATTTTTAGTGCTTTTTCTTCTTGTTCAAATTTTGAAGTAGTTTCTTTAATTAAATTTTCATGCGACTCTTAGATTTTCCAAAATGATGCAATTACTGGTTGCAATTGATTATAAACTGTTCCGGCCCTTTTCCATGCTGCACCAACTAAATAAAAGATTGTTCCAATTGAGGTTGGTAATATAAAATTGATCCTTTTAATTTGTACAGAACATAGGTCTAATAATATTGGAATAAATGCGATAATTAACAAAACAGATGTAAACCAAATTAAATTGCTTTGAATTTTATCCTTTCTGAAAAATTCTTTAAGAAAGGTGTACTTTGAATTAATAAGCTGATAAGTTTTTTCAGGATTATTCCAATATTTCTCAGGAATAATACTTTTTAAATCACTCACTGTATTTAAATACGTATCATTATCATTTAATACAGACAATATTTTCTCCTTTGCATTAAACTCTTTTTCAGTGTATTCCAAGTTTTTCCAAATTGTATTTGTTTTAATTTCGTTAATCTTATTAACTAACTCCTCGCTTATAGTTTCTCTTTTCTCTTGAAGAGAATTTATTTGTTCCACAATAGCAATCTTTTTATTTTCAAGTATTTCGATTTCCTCTTTTGAAATTGAAAGTTGGTTGGTTAAATGTTTTTCTATTTCCTTTTTTGCTTCATCAGTTTCACTATTTTCTGAAATATATTCATTTAAACCTTCATAAATCTTTGTAACAATACTTGCCCATAAATTTGAATCCATGTAAGACCATGCATTGAAATGGATATGGGCAATACCCTCACAATAAATTCCATCTGGTTTGTTTGAAGAAAGTTTGGTTATTTGTTCTTTTAGTTTTCGCATAAAAAAACTTTTCCCAGATCCCCATTTCCCAAATAAGGCAATAGCCAAAGGCGGTTCGAAACTTTTGGCAGCAACAACTTTTGCAAAAGCATTTACATCTTTTGTTATATCTAAATAATCTATTCCTTTATCGGAATCACTAATTAAGCCAGCAATAGTCTCTTTTTTCTGGTTAATTATTTGAGTAGTATTAAGTTCTTTCCATAGATTTTTATCTACTTTTGATAAAATAATTATAATATCATTAAGATAAGCTTCATGAATAGTATTTCTATAAAAACCCAAATTTTCAACATCTACCCATAGTCCAGTAATTTTCCAATCTACACTTAAAGTCGTGCCATCTAATATATTTTCAGAAACGATACCAAAAGCTTTTATTTTCAAATAACTTGTTCCCTTGGATTGAAATGTTGACTTTATTATCAGGATATCACCTTTTTTTACTTCATTGATAATAGAAGAATAGGTTTCATCTTCATGACCTTTTTCCCATGTTGAGTCTTTTATAAATCTATCGATCTGGTCATTTCCACTTCCCCAAAAAGAGCCAACTAAATAAAACTTACCTTTGAATGTGTTTAAAAATTCTTTAGCATCATTCGTTATGTCTTTTATTGAATCGGTTTTTCTAATTTTATTAAAGAGCTCTTTGCCTTCCGAACTGTCTGGAATTGAGAAAATAATTGTTGTCTCTGTAGGATATTTATTTTGAAATCTATTCACAACTCTTACGGTAATTGAATAACTTTCTTGTAAGGGTAATTTTCCATCACCTGTACCCATTAATGGTAGCCAAAGTCTCTTTCCACTGAACAAGTCACTAAATTCAATTAAAGTGTTATAAAGGTTTTTCTCAAGATTCTCACTAGTATTGCCTCCATTTACTGTAACTACAAAAAGTATGGCTTTTTTTCCCCTTTCAGAAATTTGACTAAAGCCATGTGTTAATTGATCTTTTTTTGGTAAATCTTTTACTGAATATCCATATTCTTCTAAAACTAATAGATTTAATCTGCCTGGTGTCCCTGCATAATCAATAGGCACGATAGCTATGTCGCCTTCGTTAGGTGAAATTCCTAAACCAAGTTTGTAAGGTGTATTTATTATTTCCATAGGTTTTATTTCATTCATTTAGTTCGATTTTATTAAAACTCAAAGTCTTTACTTTTTTATTTTTTTTAACCACATTGTTTAGCAAGACTTTTAATCAATTCATTTGTTTTTAACCCATTCTTTTAGCAGATTTTTTAATTATTCAAACCATCTTACCTCTTAATTAGTACAAATTCGCCACAATAAAAAAATGGATTGTAAGCTCTTTTCCTTATCATTCTCTATCCAAAGTTGATATTGTTATGATCTCCGGATGAATATCCAATATAGATGTTCAATTTTATAGAATGAATAACAAATTCCTCCTTTATTTTTGAGATTTATTTCCACCATACACTCTCTTCAATCCTTTGTGCTTCTTTCCTTTTTGATTCATCATCGTCCGACATACAATTGTAATAATTTCTCCAACCATTTTCTAAATACTTTTCCATCGGATAAAAATCAGCTGTGCCTCCATCCAAATCCTTACTGTCAGGGATACGAAAATCTCCCCAATTACATTTTTTCAGTATGCCGGTTTGATAGCTTGTCCAGGTTCCTTCAAACTGGTTGTTACTAAAACCATCGGCAACCAGCATGAGAGCTTGATAATGAATACTGTCTTTGTCGTCGAAATAAATGTCAGTTGTCAGTTCTCCTTTGATAAAACCTGAACCTGCATGAGTTTTGTCTTCATTAATTTGTACAAGGAATGTTATAAAACCCCTTGTGTAAGTTGGGAAGCCAATTTCCTCCATTAAATCAGAACTATCATTTGTTGCTTCACTGACTGTCATTGTTCCGGTAAAGCTGCATATATTATCTCTTACTTTTGTTTTGCCTGTAATTTTATATTCATATGGATTGGTAATACTTCTGACAATAGTAGTAAAATGAATCTGAAACCTCTGAAAGTTTGAACCGATATACCCGAGTAGTTCAGGACGAATAAATTTATCGTTGTTGTCATCACAGATACTGTCAGGAAAGATCACGGTTGAAAGATCATACTTACTAATCTTCTCGTAAAGCGTTTTTGAAGACGTGACTTGTCCGTTTAAATGATTGCTCATAAAAACTATCGATAAAATGAGTATTGGTATGAATTTGTATTTTGTCATTTCTTATTTAATATCCCTTTAATAATAAGCATTTTGATAAATCTTTCATATGTATTGATTTAAGTACTGAAAAGAATATAAATCCTTATTCTTTATTTGTTTAAAATGAGACATCTAATTGTTCCAGTTACGTTGATACGTATCTTTTGTTCTGAACCTGATTTCATTCATTAATTTCATCTCATTCCTTCTGTTTCGTCCCATGGATGTAACCGAACTCCGTTTGTCCGGGTCGCAAATGCTATTTACTAAAACTCTGTTTTGGTCGAATATTATTGTTATTTGTTCTCCCCAACTAACGGAAAAGAATCCCGGATGAGTTTTTGCGACTATAAAATTTTCGTTCACCGATTCGAGTGTCCATTTAAG
>Ga0302288_1000765_pt1 | contig 23780 bp, 19 predicted proteins | sample III_Fen_N1_1_FD_194549 | JGI IMG/M metagenome (GOLD analysis project Ga0302288, IMG submission 194549) | Peat permafrost microbial communities from Stordalen Mire near Abisko, Sweden - III_Fen_N1_1 | ecosystem: Environmental > Terrestrial > Soil > Wetlands > Permafrost | place: Sweden: Abisko...
TAACCAATAATCTGACTCGTCGGGTAGCAGAGCATAAAGCAAAAATTAATAAAGGATTTACCTACAAATACAATTGCGATAAGTTGGTTTATTATGAAAAGTTCGATTTAATTGTTGAGGCAATTGCAAGAGAGAAACAACTGAAAAACTGGAAAAGAGAATGGAAAAATGAATTGGTAGTTAAGCAGAATGTACGCTGGGAGGACTTGTCTGATTCGATTGGGGTTACTGAAGAGTTGATTGAGGCAGTAAAGGAGTTTTATAAGGAAGGGATTGCGTTCCGGGTCAGGTCCGGAATGACTGCCCGCAATGACGAATAGGGTCAAGCCCGCAATGACGGGTAGGATCAACTCCGCAATGACGTGTAGGGTTAAGCCCGCAATGACGAATAGGAATAGGGACTTCTAACTCACCAATCCACCAACGGTTTATAAAACTCCCGGTAAGTCATGTCGTTGGAGTAAAAGTTGAGCCGGTCGAGCATGCCGGCAGAAGTTTTATAGCCGTAAGCAAGAATAGCTTTTACGCCCGTTTCACGGCAAACTTTTTCAAATTCGTGATAAAGTTTAATACCGATAATGCTGTTTTGAAATTCAGGTTTCACTGCACAAAACCAAATCATAATGGCACCGCTTACCATTTTTTCGCCACTGATAAAACCCTTGATTTCTCCTTCAGTTTCATATATAAGCGTCAGGCAGCGGTCATTCAACACCAATTGTTCAATCCATGACCGGTCGTAGGGAACTTCTTCGTTGTATTTGAATGATTCCATATCCAGGATATTATGAATTGTGTCGATGTCCTTTTCTTCGGCTTTGCGGATTGATTGATTTTTCATTTCTTATGCCATTTTATACACAATTTCCTTTACCCATTGCGCCCATTCGGAATGCGATTTTGATTTATCGAAGGTTTGCCACGGAATTGTTTTTCCAATCCGAATGGTGAATGTTTTTCCTTTTTGTTTAAACATTTCGTCGGCCAGAAAAAGCATTTCTATATTGAGTTTTATATGAAGAAACTTACGGAGGTTGGCCAGGTTATAAAAGAAATTGGAATTTCTTCCTTCAAAATAAATCGGAACCACATCGCGCTCGTACTGAACTGCTTTGCTGATAAAATTCTTTTTCCATTCCAGATCACAAATTTTCCCATGCACTTTCCGGGAGCAAATTCCAGCTGGATAAGTTACCAAATGATTATCCGATTCATATAACACCTGCATTTGCTCTGCATGATCTTTGCTTTGGGCTCCTGTTTTATTCACCGGCACAAACATATCACGCATGGGGTGAAGATTCATCATTAAATCATTCGAAAAAAACCGTACTTTCCCATCATATTCCTTACCAAGTAAATAACCCGTTGCCACGCCATCCAAACCGCCCATCGGATGATTACTGGCAAATATATAACGCCCTCCTTTGGGTGGAAGGTTCTCAATTCCTTCAATTATGGTTGTAACTTCGAGGTATTTAAAAGCGGCCTCCATAAAATCGAGATTTTTCAGATGGGGATTCTGACTGAAAAACCGGTTGAATTCTTCTTCATGAGCTATTCTCCTTAAATAATTGACTAGAAATTTAGGCACCCTGGTATTTGGAGCTTTACGCTTTAGCACCTTGGCTACGTCAATCCGGATAACATTTTCTTTACTCATGGCTTATCGGTAATGATTATATTTGAGCGAAACAGAATTAAAAAAAATATACCTCTATCCCTAACCCTTTCTCCCAAGGAGAAAGGGAACATGGCAACTCACTTAACGAGATTCGTGACATTTTCGCACTCAGCAAGTCACTTTCATCGGCTTTGCTGCTTGACTTGCCAAGAATTAGGGAGAGGTAGAAATTAAGAACAATACCTTATTTATTACTTATACCAATTTTATAAACTATATCTTTCACCCACTGAGCCCAATAAGTCTGGCTTTTCGATTTGTTGAACGTTTGCCAAGGAATAGGTTTGCCAATTTTTATCGTAAAATTATTCCCTTTTTGTTTAAACATTTCGTTGGCCAAGTAAAACATTTCAATATTGAGTTTTATTCCCAACATTTTGCGGATATTAGCCAGGTTATAAAAGAAAGATGAGTTACGCCCTTCAAAATAAATCGGAACGATATCACGCTTGTGTTGAATAGCCTTGCTTATAAAGTTTTTTTTCCAATCCAAATCAACAATTTTCCCGTTCATCTTACGCGAACAGACACCGGCCGGAAATGTAATCAGATGATCGTCTGAATCAAAGAAATTTTGAAGCGATTCGGCATACGTTTTAGCCTGATTTCCGACTTTATTTACCGGAATAAAAAGTTCGCTTAAAGGTTCAACGAACATAAGCAAATCATTGGTAAAAAGTTTTACTTTCCCGTCGTATTCCCTTCCGATCATTAAACCGATGGTCAGCCCGTCGAGCCCACCAAGCGGATGATTGCTAACAAAGATATATTTACCTCCGGCTGGTGGCAGATTTTCCTTTCCGTAAACGCTGGTAGTGATATCAAACATCTGAAGACTCTTTTCAATAAAATCCAGATTCTTGACCTCAGCATTATCTTCAAATAACTGATTGAAATCCTTTTCGTGAACGATGCGACGTAAATAATTGATAATAAATTTTGGAAGATATGTATTCGGAGCCTTACTTTTCAATACACTTTCTATGTCAATTTTGATTGTTTTGTTTTTATCCATGCTTTTTAAATTTTCCTCTTTGCAAATGTACAAAAAATGATTAACCGACAAAAATATCACGATGTGTAGGTGCTTATAAATTTTAGTATTTAAATAATATTTTACGCATTTCATGGATTGTTTCCCCACTTAGTTGCCATTTTGATTGAAATGAAATAGCGTCAATTTTTATATATCTATAATTCAATTATTTATAGAATTATCCAAGATTTATAAAATCGTTGAAAACTTGTTGATAACTTATCTAATAAGAACTCTTTTAGCAACTTAACGTGTTGATAAATTTAATGTGGGGAATAGTGGGGAATTCGAAATTAATTTCATACTTTTACCGTTGAAATATTGAACTCAATTTATTATGTCAACATTTATAGGTAAATACGAAGCAAAAGCCGATATAAAGGGAAGAATTTTTATTCCTTCCAGTTATCGCAAGTTGTTTGCTGACGGCGAGAAAGATCGTGTTGCGCTACGGAAAGATGCCGAAAATGAATGTTTAATTATTTATCCGGAACATGTTTGGAATACAAAAGTAGATGAATTCAAATCAAAACTCGACGAGTGGAATCCAACAGATCAATTGTTGTTGATGCAATTTGTATCGGATGCTGAATGGTTGGATATTGACTCACAAGGACGCGTATTGATTTCAAAGAAAAACCTGAATTTGATAAATATTGAAAACTCTGAAGTGCTGTTTGTTGGAATGATTGACCGTTTTGCAGTTTGGAGCAAGACACGTTACGAACAAAACAAAATGTCTCCGACAGATTTTGCCGCATTGCTGAAAGAACGCATGATGAAAAAATAGTCGGCAGTTTACAGTAAATAGTCAGTAGCACAAACATATAACATATGATCGAACCAATTTATCACACTCCTGCATTATTGAATGAAACTATTGAAGGATTGAATATTAAGCCGGATGGAATTTATGTAGATGTGACTTTTGGCGGTGGCGGTCATTCACGGGAAATTCTGGCCAGATTAAATCAGAATGGCAAATTGTTGGGATTTGACCAGGACGAAGATGCAGTAAAAAATGCTTTTGACGACCCACGGTTTATTTTTGTGCGGAGTAATTTTAGTTATCTCAAAAATTTCCTTCGTTATCACAATATTCATAAAGTAGATGGAATCTTAGCTGATTTGGGTGTTTCGTCGCATCATTTCGATGAAGCTGACCGCGGATTTTCATTCCGATTTGATGGAGCGCTGGATATGCGAATGAATACAAAATCACCTTTGACTGCAGCCGTCTTACTGAATACGTATTCTGAAGAGCAACTTGCAGATGTGTTTTATTTATACGGCGAATTGCATAATTCACGCAAAATAGCCAAAACCATTGTGAATGCACGTAGTAAAGAGCCGTTTAATCGTATTTTTCCATTCATTGAGGTTCTGAAACCTTTTTTCGGTCGTGAAAAAGAAAAAAAAGATATGGCGCGAGTTTTTCAGGCCCTTCGGATAGAAGTAAATAAAGAAATGGATGTGTTGAAATCATTATTAGAACAAAGTCTGGAAGTATTGAATCCGGGTGGTAGATTGGTGGTTCTCACGTACCATTCATTGGAAGATAGGTTAGTAAAGAACTTTTTTCGGACAGGAAATTTTGAAGGAAAACTGGAAAAAGATTTTTATGGAAATATCCTTTCACCCTTGAAAGCGGTTAATAGTAAAGTGATTATTGCCGGCGACGAAGAAATATCACGTAATCCACGTGCCCGAAGTGCCAAATTACGGATTGCGGAATTAGTAAATGGCTGATTGGTTAATTGGTCAGTTAGTTGATTGGTCAATTTGTTGATTGGTCAATTGTAAATCCAAACAAAATTGTAAATTAATAAAATGTCTTGGTTTAAGAATTTATCAGATGCAATACGTGGTAGCGAAGATTTCTCGGATATAAAATCGAGCACACTTCGTGATGTTTTAAATGGAAATATCTTGACTAAGAATTTTCTAAAAAAACAATACGGATTGATAATCATGATTTCGGCGTTGACTTTTTTTTATGTGGACAATCGCTATAATTGCGAAATGCAACTTGCACAGGAAATTGAACTGAAAAAGAAAATTTTGGATGCAAAATATGAATCATTGACGATTTCAGCAGAATTAATGCAGATTAGCCGTCAATCAAACGTGCTTAAAATGGTGAGAGAAAATGGGTCAGACCTAATTGAGACTCAATCACCCCCAATTGTTATTGAAGATAGTATTGCAAAAAACAAATGACCGATAAGCGTAAAAATATCGTCCTTAGGTTTGGCATTGTTTATACAATCATTTGCCTTTCATTTTTAATGGTTCTATACAGAATCATTGTTATTCAGTTTGTTGAACGCGACCATTGGTTAGCATTGGCAGCAAAAAATATCAAAACAAATATTGTAGTAAAACCCATTAGGGGGAATATTTTTGCTTGCGATGGACGATTAATGGCAAGTTCTATTCCGACATATTATGTTTATATGGACTTGCGCGTTCCGGCATTGCACGAAAAAGACAATTTACTTTTCAAACAAAACATAGACTCTCTCACTATTTACTTGTCAAGTTTTTTTCGGGATAAAACGCCATCTGCCTATAAAGCATTGCTTACTAATGCTTTTAGTACTGGTGTGGGAGAATTTCAACTTTCTCAAAAAAGAATTTCGTATGCTGAATTAAAGCAGCTTAGAACATTGCCTCTTTTTCGACTCGGACAAAATAAAAGTGGTTTGTTTACCAAAGAATATTTTAAGCGTGTAAGACCATTTGGATCATTAGCTCAACGTACCATCGGCGATATTTTTGCCGATGCTGCTAAAGGAAAGAATGGATTGGAATTAACGTTCGACACGATTCTTTCAGGACACAAAGGAATTTCCGTACGTCAAAAAGTGGCAAATCACTTTATGGAAACTGTTCAGGTTGAGCCTATTGATGGAATGGACTTAAATACTACAATTGATATTGATATTCAGGATATTGCTGAAAAAGCACTAGTAGATGGTGTGACTGAATTTGATGCAGCTGTAGGTTATGCCATTTTAATGGAAGTTCATTCAGGCGAAGTCAAAGCAATAGTGAACATGCAAAAAAATAAAGACGGCACCTATTCCGAAAATAGAAATGGTGCAGTTTCAGACATGGTAGAACCCGGTTCGACTTTCAAAGTGGCATCGCTAATGGCCGCATTGGATGACGGGAAAGTAAAACTGAGTGACACCATTAATACCTACAATGGTCAATATCAGTTTGGAAACAGAACAATGACCGATCATAATGCAAACCATGGAGGATTTCATAAAATAACACTAGCTCAAGCAATTTATGGTTCATCTAATATCGGAGTTTCGAGAGCTATTGTGAAAGCATACGGCAATAATCCGGCGGAATTTGTGAACAAATTATACGCTATGAAATTAAACGAAAAGATGAACCTTGAAATTCCCGGAACAGCTTCACCATTAATAAAACATCCAAATGACAAAACACACGAATGGTCAAACACCACTTTGCCATGGATGTCTGTTGGTTATGAAACCCAAATACCACCTATTTACACATTGGCATTTTACAATTCCATTGCCAACGATGGAAAGCTGATTCGTCCATTTTTTGTAAAATCAATCAGTAAAAACGGTCAAATTGTAAAAGAGTTTACTACAGAAGTCATAAACCCTGCTATTTGCAAACCGTCTACTTTAAGCGATGTTCGCTCAACGTTGTTGGGCGTTTTGGAAGATAAACTAGGGACCGCACAAAATGTACGATCTAACTATGTGCGCATTGCCGGAAAATCAGGTACAGCACAAATTTCGCAAGGTAAAGGCGGTTATAAAACCGGCAAAACAAAACACCAAGTTGCATTTTGTGGTTATTTCCCTTACGAGAATCCGCTTTACACCTGCATAGTGGTAATGCGCGAGCCTTCAAACGGCTATCCTTCTGGAGGTCACATGAGTGGTTCGGTATTTAAAAATATTGCAGAACGTGTTATGGCGTTGAATTCAAATAGGAAACCTTCGCATATTGATACTGACTCAATTGGTGAAAATAATTTGTTTCCAAAGATGAAAGTTGGATATTACAAAGCATTACAAACTGTTATGTCAAATCTAAAACTTCCCATTGCGTCTAATTCCACTGATTGGGTGAAAACTTTTGAAGATGAAGATAACTCCAAAATACAACCTATCACAATATCAAGAAATGTTATTCCTGATCTTATAGGAATGGGTGCTAAAGATGCCGTTTTTATTCTCGAAAACATGGGCTTGAATGTTCAGGTTCAGGGACGTGGAAAAGTAATATCACAGAACTTAAAACCGGGAACATTGGCAAAAAAAGGTAATTCAGTTATGATTAATCTTCAATAAATAAAATTGATGGAAATGACATTAACAGACATATTGCAAAATGTAGTTTTGCTAAAAATATTAGGAGACACCGAAATCAATGTTGATAATATTCAATTTGATTCCAGAAAAGTAGGAGATGGAAGTGTATTCGTTGCAACACGCGGCACAACCTCTGATGGCCACGAATACATCTCAATGGCGATTGAAAAAGGTGCAACAGCAATTGTTTGCGAAGAGTTTCCTTCTGAAATAAAACCAAATGTAACGTATATTAAAGTTGAAAATAGTGCCGATGCACTTGGCAAAATGGCTTCAGCATGGTACGATTTTCCTTCATCGAAAATGATTTTGGTGGGTGTTACCGGAACCAACGGAAAAACGACCATTGCGACCTTATTATACCAGCTTTTCCGTCAGTTGGGACATAAATCGGGTTTACTATCTACTGTTTGCAATTATATTGATGATGTTGTTGTTGAAGCAACACATACAACACCTGATGCATTAGAATTAAATGAGTTATTAGCTCAGATGGTTGATGCCGGCTGTGAATATGCTTTTATGGAAGTGAGTTCACATGCTGTTGATCAGCGCCGAATCGCCGGATTAGAATTTGATGGAGGAATTTTCACCAACATTACCCGCGATCACATTGATTATCACCTGACTTTTGAAAATTACCTGAAAGCAAAAAAGCAATTTTTTGATGAACTTTCAGCGGATTCATTTGCGTTAACCAATGCCGATGACAAAAACGGATTGGTAATGCTTCAAAACTCTAAAGCTAAAAAATACACATATTCGCTACGAGGAATGGCGGATTTTAAAACCCGCATTTTGGAACATGGATTTGAAGGCATGTTACTGGATATGAATGATAAAGAAGTGAATGTTTCATTTATTGGCAAATTCAATGCAAGCAATTTGTCGGCTGTTTTTGGAGCTGCTGTATTGCTTGAACAGGATGAACTGGAAGTTTTACGCATAATCAGTTCACTCAAATCAGTTTCCGGTCGCTTCGAAACGCTTCATGCTCCGTCGGGTTACACGGCAATTGTTGACTATGCTCACACTCCCGATGCGTTGAATAACGTAATAAGCACCATTAATCAGATTTTGCAGGGAAACGGACGATTAATTACGGTTGTTGGCTGTGGTGGCAACCGCGATAAAGGCAAGCGTCCGATGATGGCTCGTGAAGCAGTAAATGGTAGTTGGAAAGCCATTCTTACTTCAGATAATCCGCGATTTGAAGAACCACAAGATATTTTGAATGATATGTTGGCAGGACTTGATATGGTTGAAAAAGCCAGAAGCCTGACAATTGTTGATCGTCGTGAAGCTATTAAAACGGCTTGTTCTTTGGCACAGGCAGGCGATGTAGTACTGGTTGCCGGAAAAGGACATGAAGATTATCAGATTATTCAAGGTGTAAAACACCATTTTGACGATAAAGAAGAGGTTAGAAAATGTTTTGCCTAGCCCCCTAAGTCCCCCAAAGGGGAACTTAAAGAAAGAAAGAAAGAAAGAAAGAAAGAAAGAATTCATTAAAACAATAAAACTTACAAATAGATAAACTAACTTTTAAGTCCCCTTTGGGGGATTTAGGGGGCTTTAAATAATAAAAATATGTTGTATCATTTATTCCAATTTTTAGAAAAAATATACATTTTTCCCGGAGCTCACTTGTTTAATTACATTTCGTTCCGAACCGGTTTGGCATTTATTTTGGCACTTTTGCTTTCCACCATGTTTGGTCGGCGAATCATTAATTACCTTCAAAAGAAACAAATTGGCGAAACGATTCGTGATTTGGGTTTGGAAGGTCAAATGAGTAAAAAAGGCACACCGACAATGGGTGGAATAATTATCATTATTGCCATTTTTGTGCCGACACTCTTACTAGCAAATCTGACAAATACTTATATAATTTTAATGTTAATTACTACCGTTTGGCTAGGTTTAATTGGTTTTTTGGACGATTATATTAAAGTTTTCAGAAAAAACAAAGAAGGATTAAGCGGACGGTTTAAAATCATTGGACAAATTGGTTTAGGGTTAATTGTTGGAATGACCATGTATTTGAGTTCAGATGTTGTAATTCGTGAAAATATAGAAGTAAAAAACAAAACATCGCAACGCGTTGAAAGTGTGAGATATGCAAAACATGATGTAAAGTCAACAAAATTTACAATTCCATTTGTAAAAAATAATAATCTTGATTATGCAGATGCATTTAAGAGTTTAGGCGAGAAAGCTCAAAAATATGGTTGGATTTTATTTGTAATTGTCGTTATTTTTATTGTAACTGCTGTTTCAAATGGGGCAAATCTGACAGATGGCTTGGATGGGTTAGCAACCGGATCATCCGCCATTATTGGTGTCACACTTGGGATTTTGGCTTATGTTTCTGGAAACGTGAATTATTCCGGATACCTGAATATCATGTATTTACCCGGTACAGGCGAATTGTTGGTTTTTGCGGGTGCATTTATTGGAGCTACTATTGGTTTTTTGTGGTATAATGCATTTCCTGCTCAGGTTTTTATGGGCGATACAGGTAGTTTGACATTGGGTGGCATCATTGCTGTTTTTGCAATAGTCATTCGGAAAGAATTGTTGATACCGATTTTATGCGGTGTATTTTTCGTCGAAAGTTTATCGGTTATGATTCAGGTTTCATATTTTAAATATACCAAAAGAAGATCGGGTGTTGGAAAACGGGTATTTAAAATGACACCGCTCCATCATCATTATCAGAAAGCAGGAAATTCTGGTATTCAGGCTATTTTCCAGCGACCAATTCAAGCCATGCCTGAATCAAGAATTGTAATTCGTTTTTGGATTGTTGGAATCATTTTAGCAGCCGTTACAATTATTACATTGAAGATTAGATAAAAAGCCCCCTAATTAACTCCCTTCGGTCGTTGACCGTTGGTTCCCCCGAAGGGGGACTTGAAGACAAACTAGAAAATGGGAAAAGTAAATAATACAGACGGAAGTAAATTAAATTCCTCCCCTTTGGGGAGGTTAGGTGGGGCTAAAAGAATAGTAATATTAGGTGGTGGAGAAAGTGGTGCCGGTGCAGCAGTTTTGGCAAAGAAGCAAGGTTTCGATGTTTTTCTTTCCGATTTATCGGAAATAAAACCGGAATACAAAGTTTTGCTTGACAAAAATGAAATTGCGTGGGAAGAAAGGCAACATACCGAGGAGTTGATTCTAAATGCAGATGAAGTGATCAAAAGTCCCGGAATCCCTGATAAAGCCCCATTAATTAAAAAACTACACGCTCTTGGAACTTCGGTAATTTCAGAAATAGAATTTGCCGGTCGATATACCAAAGCAAAAATGATTTGCATTACCGGAAGCAACGGTAAAACCACTACTACCATGCTGGTTTATCATATTTTGAAAGACGCCGGTTTAAATGTTGGTTTGGCAGGAAATGTTGGTCAAAGTCTGGCACTGCAGGTGGCAACTCAGAATTTCGATTATTATGTGGTGGAATTGAGCAGTTTTCAGCTGGATGGAATGAAAGAATTTAAAGCTGATATTGCTATTTTATTGAATATTACACCAGATCATTTGGACCGATATGAATATAATTTTCAAAATTATGTGAATTCAAAATTCAGAATTACACAAAATCAAACGGCTGAAGATGCTTTTATTTTTTGGGAAAATGATCCGGTAATCAAGGCTGAACTGGCAAAACGGAATATTCAATCGGCCATGTATCCGTTTGCCATTGAAAGAACCGAAAAAACAAAAGCATTTATCGAAAACGACGAATTAATTATACAAACTTTAAAAAATCTATTTACTATGCCAGCATCAGAATTAGCTTTGCAAGGTATGCACAATACCTACAATTCAATGGCAGCAGGACTTGCAGCCTCTATAGTGAATGTTCGTAAAGAGAGCATCCGCCAGTCGTTACAGGATTTTCAGGGTGTTGAACACCGACTGGAATATGTGGCAACAGTAAAAAATATCCGTTTTGTCAACGATTCAAAAGCGACAAACGTGAATTCATGCTGGTACGCGCTTCAAAGCATGAAAACGCCGGTGGTGCTTATTTTGGGTGGAACCGATAAAGGAAATGATTATTCTGAAATTGAAGAATTGGTTCGGGGGAAAGTGACCGGATTGATTTTTCTGGGGTTGGATAATAAAGCATTGCATACTTTCTTCGATGGGAAAATAGAAAATATTGTAGATGTGCAATCGATGGAAAATGCGGTAAATGAGGCATATAAGATGGCCACAGAGGGTGAAACCGTTTTACTTTCACCATGTTGCGCCAGTTTTGATTTGTTTAAGAACTATGAAGACCGTGGAAAGCAATTTAAAAACTGCGTGAGAAACCTGTAAATTGGTTAATTAGTTTTTTGGTTATTTTGTTGATTAGTGTTTTAAAAACCAGTTAACCAATCAATCATTTATCAAATCAACAAAGATGGAAACATTATTTAAACGATATCTAAAAGGCGACACTACGTTGTGGGTAGTTTTCCTGGCATTGTGCATTCTTTCAGTCATCGAAATGTACAGTGCTTCAAGCACATTGGCTTACAAAGCATCAAATCATGCCATACCGGTAATTCGGCATGTCGGATTTTTATTTGGCGGAGTGGTTATTGCCTTTGTTGTGCACATGATTCCATATCGTTGGATTCGGATTGTATCGTATGTTGGACTGTTTCTGTCTGCTATTTTATTGGTTTTCGTGCTTTTTAAGGGTCACACCGAAAATGATGCGGCCCGTTGGTTAGTAATTGGTGGTGTTCAGTTTCAACCTTCGGAATTGGCGAAATTATCGGTAATTATTGTCGCGGCCGATTTAATTTCCAGAATTCGGGATAATTCTAAGGAAGAATGGATTTATTTCAGGAATACAATCATCATGTTGATTGGGATTTGCGGCTTGATTTTATTGGAAAATTTCTCGACTGCCGCTATCCTTTTTATCGTAGTATTTATCATGATGTTTATAGGTCGGATTTCAATGAAATATCTTGGTTCTTTGGCGGTTATCTTGATAATCGGATTAGTGTTAGCTTATGGAGCTGTGAAAACTATTCCTCAAAATGTAATGCCTGAAAAGTTTAGACGGGCTTATACTTGGGTAAACCGAATAGAACGGCATTCCGATAAAGGAGACAAAGAAAGTAAATATGTACTCAACGATAAAAACCGACAGGAAATTTATGGTCAAATTGCCATTGCACGTGGTGGTATTATTGGTGTAGGACCAGGAAACAGTGTGGAACGTGATTACTTGCCGCAGGCCTATTCCGATTTTATTTATTCAATTATTGTTGAAGAAATGGGACTGTTTGGCGGAATTGTAGTTATCATTTTGTACCTGATTTTGCTTTTTAGAGCAGGAAGAATTGTAATGAATTGTGCAGCAGTTTTTCCGGCAATATTGGTTATGGGATTATCATTAATGATTGTACTTCAGACGTTTATAAACATGTCGGTTGCTACCAGTTTAATTCCGGTTACAGGTCAGCCATTGCCGCTTATCAGTCGTGGAGGAACTTCAATTTTAATAACCTGTATTTATTTCGGAATTATTTTGGGAATAACGCGCCAGATTATTAACGATCAAAAACCTATTATTGATACAGTAGAATCAGAAGAAGAAAAGCTTCCTGTAGTAGAACTGGAGAGTTTGTAAGTGCCCCCTAAATCCCCCATGGGGGACTTTTTGATATTCAGGAAATTCTCAAGTCGCTTTGAATAAGAAACCGGTTTGTATTTCATTAATAATTGTGTAAATTTGCAGGAATTAAGTCCGAAAATGCATAATATGAAACGAAAATTTTTAATTAGCGGTGGTGGTACCGGAGGACATATTTTCCCCGCAATTAGTATTGCCAATGCACTAAAGAAACGACTTCCAGATTGCGAAATTCTTTTTGTTGGCGCTTTGGGACGTATGGAAATGGAACGAGTTCCGGCAGCCGGTTATCCGATTGAAGGGCTTCCGGTAAGTGGTTTTGACCGCAAAAACATGTTTCGGAACATCAAAGTTATGCTAAATTTGCTTCAAAGTCTAACATTGGCACGAAAGATAATCCGCCGTTTCAAACCGGATGTTGCCATCGGAGTGGGTGGCTATGCAAGTGCTCCAACGCTTAGAGCAGCTTCTGCATTCGGAGTACCAACAGTCATTCAGGAACAAAATTCATATGCCGGAGTAACCAATAAATTATTGGCAAAGAAAGCGAGCAAAATTTGTGTAGCGTATGAAGGAATGGAACGGTTCTTCCCAAAAGAGAAAATTGTATTGACGGGAAATCCGGTTAGACAGGATTTATTTGCAATTGCTCCCAAAACAAAAGAAGCTTATCAATTCTTCAATTTTGATCCGCAAAAGAAAACGATTTTAATTGTTGGAGGCAGTCTAGGAGCCCGTACAATCAATCAAAGTATCATTGCCGGGCTTGAGAAACTTGCAAAAACGAATATCCAGATTATTTGGCAAACTGGTAAATTTTATATTGAAAATGCCCGAAAAGCAGCTGAACCGTTTGCGAATCCGAATTTATTGGTAACAGATTTTGTATCGCGTATGGATTTAGCTTATTCCATTGCAGATTTGGTGGTTTCGCGTGCAGGTGCAAGTTCTATTTCTGAACTTTGCTTATTGGCAAAACCGGTGATTTTGATTCCATCTCCCAATGTTGCCGAAGATCATCAGACTCAAAACGCGTTGGCATTGGTACGAAAAAACGCTGCAGTAATGATAAAGGATGTGGATGCCAACGAACAATTGGTAGTGAAAGCATTGGAATTGATTAATAATGAAGTTGAATTGAAAAAGTTGAGTGAGAATATTCTCCAAATGGCTGAAAAAGACTCTGCAGACAGGATTGCTACGGAAATAATCAAGTTGATAAACCCCTAGCCCCCTAAAGGGGAACTAAATTTGCATTGTTTATATTGAATTTGAAATAAATATTACTAACATCCATTCCCCTTTAGGGGCAAGGGGTAGAGTTTAGAAAATGAACAAGTTTACAAATTATTATTTTCTGGGAATTGGCGGAATAGGAATGAGTGCGCTGGCTCGGTATTTTCATACAAAAGGTTTTCAGGTTGCCGGTTACGACCGAACTGAAACCAAATTGACTTCTGATTTAATGTCGGAAGGAATATCGGTCTGTTTTAACGAGGCAGTGAATGAAATTCCAGCCAGATATAAAAAACCGGAAAATACACTGGTTGTACTCACGCCGGCTATTCCACAAGATAATCTGCAGCTTAAATACTTTCAGGAAAATAATTTTACCATCCAAAAACGAGCACAGGTTTTAGGTGATATTACCCGTCAGAGCAAAGGAATTTGTATTGCCGGAACCCATGGAAAAACCACAACTTCCAGTATTACAGCACATTTATTGTATCAATCTCAGGTTTCTTGCAATGCATTTTTAGGTGGAATTGCCAACAATTACAATACCAATCTGTTACTTTCGGCAGAAAGCAATCTGGTGGTCATTGAAGCTGATGAATACGATCGTTCGTTCCATCAACTTTCACCTTATATGGCGGTTATTACTTCAGCCGATCCCGATCATTTGGATATTTACGAAACTGCAGATGCTTTTCGTGAAAGTTTCGAGTATTTCACTTCGTTGATTCGTGCCGGTGGAGCTTTAATCATGCGGAAAGGAATTGATATTCAGCCCAGATTGCAAAAAGGAGTGAAATTTTACACATATTCGATGGACGATGGAGGCGATTTTTGTGCTGAAAATATAAGAACGATAAAAGGTGAAATCCATTTTGATTTTGTAACTCCAACCGATAGGATTAATGATGTTCGGCTGGGCGTTCCGATTCAGATAAATGTTGAAAATAGTGTAGCTGCAATGGCTTTGGCCTGGTTGAATGGTGTAACTGCCGAAGAAATTCGTACCGGCATTTCTTCTTTCTCAGGAATTTATCGCCGTTTTAATGTAGTATATAAATCTGATAAAATTGTTTTTATGGATGATTATGCGCATCATCCAAGCGAATTGAAAGCAAGTATTTCTTCCATTCGTAATTTATATCCCAATCGAAAAATCACCGGCATTTTTCAGCCTCATCTTTACAGTCGTACCCGCGATTTTGCACCGGAATTTGCTGCAGCCTTATCACAACTAGATGAATTGATACTGTTGGACATATATCCAGCTCGCGAATTACCGATTGAAGGAGTTAATTCAGAGTTGATACTACGCGATGTTAAACTTAAAAACAAATTCATGACCTCTAAGGAAAATCTGTTACCTTTGCTCGATGGATTAGACTTGGATGTTTTGGTCACTTTTGGTGCTGGAGATATTGATAAATTGGTCCCAATCATCAAAGAAAATCTTAAGAAAACAGGTCATTGAAATAACTATATCAATATTTTGAAAATGAAACCAATCTGGAAATATATTTTGATTAGCTCTATCTCCCTCTTAATTTTGGGATATTTGGGCTTTTCACTGTGGTATTTTTCAGGTGAAAATATGGATAAGGTTTGTAGTAAACTTGAAATTGAAATGATTGATAATAATGGTGGCAAACAATTGATTACCGAACTTGAAATTGCACAGATTTTGGAACAGAACGGATTAAATCCAATTGGAAAATCAATTAAAAATATCAAAACAGAATCCATTGAAGATGTGTTACTTAAAAACCAATTGATTAAAACCATTGAATGTTATAAAACACCTTCCGGAATAATAAATATAAAAATTTCACAACGCTGTCCCAAATTCAGAGTAGTGGGTATGACAAGCTATTATGTTGATAATGATAGGAAACTGATGCCAACTTCTTTAAATAGCTCTGCTTATGTGCCGGTAGTTTCGGGGACAGTATCAAGATCGATGCTATGCAACGAAATATTTGATTTCGTAAGTTATTTAGAAGAAAATCCATTTTGGAATGCTCAAATTGAACAAATCTATGTTCGTGAAGATAAAAAAATCGAGCTTATTACCAGAGTTGGTGATGCCGTCATCATGCTCGGCACATTAGATAATTTCCAAAACAAGCTCGAAAAATTGAGAAAACTATATGTTAATGGGTTTAAATTAATGGGGTGGAATAAATACAAAGTGATTGATTTGCAATATAAAGATCAAGTAGTTTGTAATAAAAATAATTTCGAAGATCAAATTAAAATGGATTTAGCAAACACGAAAAAGGATAGTATTATTGCCAGTAGATTATGATTTCAAATAAACTTATTGCCATCGATTTCGGAAGTACCGGCATTACAGCATTAGCCGCTGAAGTGCTGGAAAATGGTGCCGTTAAAATATGGTCAAAAGAATCAAAAGTTGCCGATGATGTAAAGTGTGGAATTATTGAAAAACCAACCGGAGCATCATTTAAGGTCAGTGAATTACTTAAATTGATTAAAAACAGTGCTCGAATAAATGAAATTTCTCATATTTCTGTGCCGGTAGGAGCCAAAACCATGAAACAAATATCGGCATCTGTAAGTCGATTTGTTGGCAAGCCTAACATTGTGACAGAAAGCCTATTGATAGAAATGCTTGATGAATGTGAAAAAAAAATTCAACGACAAGATGTAACAATTTTTGATGCTATACCCATATCCTATGTGTTAGATGGCAAAAGTGTTGACGATCCTGTTGGGAATAATGCTATTCAAATCACAGCGAATTATGTTGTCATAATTGGAAGTGCAATTATTAAGTCCGAACTTGAGAGATGTTTCGACAGAACAGGATTAGTGCTCGAATATTCTCCGTTAGCTGCTGAATCTTTATCAACCGTTGTTTTAGAAGATCATGAAAGGGAAGTCGGTTGTGCATTAATAAATCTTGGAGCAACTACAACTACATTGGCAGTCTACCACGATGGTGTTTTGCAAAATTTGTTAGTTGTTCCACTTGGCGGTAAAAATATAACAAAAGATATTCAAGAACTGGGAATCAGTGAAATAAATGCAGAAAAATTAAAATGCTTGAGAGGTTGTGCATTAGAATCGAAAGTAAAAGAACCGGTTTATATACAAATTAATTCAGAGGAAAATGAGAACCAACCGGTGAAAATTTCAACCCAATTTTTAGCAACAATTATTGAAGCCCGTTTAGAAGAAATGATGCAACCAATTTTTGATGTTCTTTCAAATCTTAAAATTGAACTGGAAGCTGGAATTGTTCTTACTGGAGGTGGTGCAAAACTCAATGGCATTGTTGATTTTGTTTCAGAAAAAACAGGACAACCTACTCGAATAGGCGATCATTCCGACTGGCTGGAAGAAGACACAGAGAAGGAATATTATGATCCAAAATACGCACAACTTGTTGGATGTATTCTACTTACACATGATTATAGAAAAACTCATCCTGTCATTGAAGAACCAATTACTGACCCAAAGAAGAAACCGAAACTACCAAAAGGAAAAGTTATGGTTAGAATAGCAGATATTTTTACAGGTTATTTTGGAGAAGATACCGAAAATAAATTTTAAATTTATTTTTCTTGGATTTTAAATTAGAAAACGATTTATTGATTAAAAAAATTAATATGGGATATTTAGATGAAAGCCTGCCTTTAGACTTGCCTTTAATTGACAGTTCAATTATCAAAGTAATTGGTGTTGGTGGTGGTGGTGGAAACGCTGTAAATCACATGTATCGACAAGGTATAACCGATGTTTCTTTTGTTGTTTGTAATACTGACAATCAAGCGCTACGAAAATCGCCGGTTCCAATTAAAATACAATTAGGGGCTGATACTACCGAAGGACTCGGTGCAGGTGGAAAACCACAGGTAGCGCGAAAAGCTGCCGAAGAATCGATTGAGCAAATTCAGGAATTGTTGAAAGACAACACCAAAATGGTTTTTATCACCGCCGGTATGGGTGGTGGCACGGGAACAGGAGCTTCGCCTGTTGTAGCCAAAGCTGCTCATGATATGGGAATACTTACAGTAGGTATTGTAACTATACCTTTTGCTTTTGAAGGAAATATGAAAATTCGTCAAGCATTGGAAGGAGTTGCCGCCTTGAGTGAACATGTTGATGCCATCTTAGTAATTAACAATGAAAAACTGAAACAGATATATCCTGATTTGGAACTATCAAATGCTTTTGCAAAAGCAGATGATGTGTTGACAAACGCAGCTAAAGCCATTGCGGAAATCATTACAATAGAAGGTTATATAAATATTGATTTTGCCGACGTTTTTAGCATTATGAAAGATGGAAATGTGGCAATAATGAATACCGGTTATGCTTCTGGCGAAAACCGTATTACAAAAGCCATTGAAGATGCACTGAATTCTCCTTTGTTGAATACCAGCGATGTAAGCGGCGCAAGTAAAATTCTATTAAGTTTGTATTGCTCAAATAGTGATCAAATTCGCATGGAAGAAGTTGAAGAAATTCACAAATTCATGTCAAATGTTGGTGAAAATGTAGAAGTTATATGGGGCGCCAGTTTTGATGAAGAACTAAAAGACAAAGTTAAAATTACATTAATTGCAACAGGTTTTGAAGTAAGCGATATTCCCGGAATGCCTGCAAACATAGCAAAAGCACATATTCACAAACCAAATATGAGTGCTGAAGCATCTCGTTTTTTTGAAGCAACCAAAAAAGAAACAGAAAATGAACCGATAATTGATGAAGAACCCGTAAAACCTGATTTAGCAAAAACGTTTGAACAGTATTATGGAAATTCTTCTCAAACAGAAACTGAACAAAAGCCTGAACCCGAAAGTAAAACCGAACCCGAATTACCAATTTTTTCATTGGACGATTTGGAAGACGAAACAACTTTCAAAAAAGTAGAAAGTATTCCTGCCTGGAGAAGGAAGCTGATGAAAAAATAGAAAAAAGGAAACAGGGTAAACAGGGTAACAAGTACACAGTTATCACTAATCAGCCTAAATTAACCAGTTAACTAACAAACCAATCAACTAATAATCCAATTAACCAATATGAACGAATTATTCGATAAAGTAAGCGGTGATATAAAAACAGCCATGTTAGCACGCGATAAAGTGGCTTTAGAAGCTTTGCGCGGTATGAAGAAAGAATTTCTGGAAGCCAAAACAGCTAAGGGTAGCGATGGAGATCTGGCTGATGAAGCAGCTGTGAAAATTATTCAGAAAATGGTGAAACAGCGTAAGGAATCCGCACAAATTTATGCCGAACAAAATCGACCTGAATTAGCAGAAAATGAATTGGCAGAAGCTGCTGTAATTGAAAAATATCTACCGGCTCAAATGACTGATGCAGAACTTGAAGCCAGTGTGGCAGCAATTATTCAACAAGTTGGCGCTACAGGTCCACAGGATATGGGAAAAGTGATGGGCGTTGCCAGTAAACAACTTGCCGGAAAAACAGAAGGACGCTTGATTTCGGAAAAAGTAAAGGCGTTGTTGGGGAAATAATTTACAAACCTCAAAGAGTGCGAAGCACCTTTGAGAGTTTTATTTTCAACAATAAAAAAACACTTTTGGGAGCTACGCACTCCAAAAGGTTATACATATTTATTCAATACTCCTGTATTTCTAATTAGAAATGCAGGATTTTTAATTATTAGAAATTTTGGGAACCACTTAAAATTGCATATTCAATGAAAATAAAAGGAAAATTTACACCTCAAACCAAAATCTATCAAAAAGATTGGGTTGCTCTACACCCGTTATCATTACAATCTTCTACAGATTTCTATTATATTCAACTCAGCAATAGGATATTAAAATTATTAGAAGAAAATATAGCCGTCAATGAATTCTCCTCATCTTTAAAACGTCAGTTTGCGATTGTTGCAGCAGCATATTTTGAAGATGTGATTTCCAATATCGGAGTTTGGAAAGGCTTTCGTCAAATTCATTTTGATAAATACGGGAGATATTTACCCTTTCTTGAAACAACTGACGATTATTATCTAGATGAAATAAATCCTGAAGATATTCAGTTCTTGATTTGGTCAATTCTTCAATTTGATGTAATTGAAAATGAAGAATTGAGATTTCTAAATATTGAGAATCCCATTATTTCTTACGTTTCACTGATTATTTACGAAATATTGGACAAAGAGTATGAATCAGCACCCGAAAATGAAGCATTTTATAATGCAGTTCATTCGCCTAGATTAGCTTCAGATTTCTATTTGTTTAGAGAGTTTGTGAAATGGATTCATAGTAAATCTTATCTGTCGGGTTTATATCCTGAAAAACTTATAAACTCACAAAAAGAAAAACTAAAGAATTCAACCGATGACTATTTTAAGAAAAACTATAATGCCATAAACTATGCAATTAGTAATTCAATGATATTTACCAGCCCTTGTTCACCACTGGCAATAAGTTCTACTGAATGGTTTGCTGAAATAACCACGGATATTAAAGTTAAGGAGATTGCAAAATCATTGGAGTATAAAAAAACTGCAAACTATTTAATAGTTGATTTTGATGAGGACGTAATTAAAGTTAAGCAAATTGACGATCAATCAGTAATGTTGGACTTGGATGCAAACTCATTAGAGAGTAAGGAGCCATTTAAAACATCGAATACCGTGACCTGTGAACTTGCTTATTTCGATAGAAAGTGGCAGGTAAATGGTATGGCAGCATTTGGGTTAGTTGATGATAAGAACAATTTAAAGCAAGACAACTTAAAACAAAATGAAATTGAAAGTAAGATTCATACCTATCAAACGACCTTAACGAAAAACAATGGAAGTCCAATTGCTTTTTTCAAAAACGCAAAGGAACTCGCGACCTTTCTTCTTAAGCTCTTTCCAGATTCGCCCAGAGATCAGCTTTATCCCAAAGATATGAAAAATGATGAGAATATCGTTGTTTTTACTCATCCAACTTTAGGGTTAGTTATGTTGCCTGATATGGCCACTTTGATAAAAAGCAAGAATAATTCACTGTATAACAACCGAGATGCATCCGATCATGCAATTTCCATACTTTGCGGGGCTTACGTTTGTCCGAGGGTATTACTGGAGTATTTAATCACGAATAATCTTATTCCTGATGCTTACATTAATTCGCTGAAAGGGACTGAATATGGCCGGAAGTTAGTGCAAAAAAATCTAGATTTTATTATACGGTTTTTTCAACCGGAACTCTATTCGTTGTAAGTTGAATTGATGATGCTAAGTTTTAAAGAATCTGTTATATTTTTGATAGTTTGTTTTAAAATTACTGAAAACTCTTTTGGGAGCTACGCACTCCAAAAGGTTTAATACATATTTATTCGGAAACTCCCACATTTCTTAATTGAAGTGTGGGAGTTTTGTTTTTGTTTCGTTACATATTTTCGCCACTTCGTTACACAATTTCAAGACTTCGTTGCAGAATATTGGCATTTCGTTGCTTATTGAAAAAAGTGATATTGTGTATAATTTACATAAATTCTATATTTGTGCAGGTAATTAATGTATTGATAATTGACTTTTCCGATTACAGGAAGCATAGAGGATAGATACAGGATAGATAGAGGATAAGTTTATAGTTCGTAGTTAATAGTTTATAGTTCAAATTTGAGTTTTCGAAAACTATATATAAAATCTAATATTAATTTTTAATTGTTTACAACAATGGCAGAATCAAAAAACAATGTGATTACTCACGGATTAACAGGATTAGTTGGTGATATGATTGTATTTCGCAATCGGGGTGGTAAAACGTTTGTATCCAGCAAACCCAAAGCGCGAACAGGAGAAATGTCCGAAGGACAGAAGCTGCATGTAGGAAAATTTCAGGAAGCAACTCTTTATGCTAAAGGCTCTGTAGCCGACCCAACATTAAAGGAAGCCTATCTGGCAAAAGCAACAGGGAATGAAACAGCTTACAATGTGGCTGTAGCCGATTTCTTTCATGCACCGGATATTGAAACGGTAAATTTAAGCAAGTACAGTGGTAAAGTGGGCGAAACAATTACTATCCGTGCTACTGATGATTTTAAAGTAACCGAAGTAAGTGTAGCTATTTACAATGCAGATGGCACTGAAGTGGAACAGGGTCTTGCTGTGTTATCGGCTAATGGTGTGGATTGGGTTTATACAGCTATAGCTGAAAATGCGTCCTTAGATGGTGACCGTATCGTTATCAGAGCAAGTGATCTTCCGGGGAATGTGACGGAAGAAGAGAAAAGTTTGTAATTTTTATTTTTCTGCCCTACAGAATGATGAGTTCTGTGGGGCAGAATTTTTTATAAACAAGCGGAAGCTGAAAAGCGAGAGAGTAGGCAAACTTTGAGAAAATACAAATATGAAAAAAAATACAGTAATTTTAGTTTTTATTTTTATTGGAATATCGACATTCGTAAAAGCTCAAAGTTTTGGCTTCCCATTGGATACTTCTGGGTGGTATATAACTCAACATTTCGGAGTATGGAATAGTTCCTTTAGAGGGTATCATCTTGGAGAAGATTATGTCGCAAATAATAATGTTGAATTGCCTGTATATGCAGCTTCTAATGGTATTGTGAAACATGTTCAAAGTCATACTAAATATGGATATGTTACTATAATAGAACATACTTTGAATGATGGTTCAAAAGTATGCTCTGTATATGGACATATGCGTGCTGCGAATATTACAACTATAGGAAAATCGGTAATAAAAGGTGAATTAATAGGATATTTATCTAATGATCCAAATGAAAATGGTGGATATTCCTTTACGCACTTGCATTTTGGTATTCGATCTGGTGAATATTCAACGGTTTTAGATAGTGATGGTGGTTGGAGATATCGTGGATATGGACCAAGTTATATTCGAGATTTATGGTATGATTCTGGAGATTTTGTTGGAAGTCACCAAAACACTATTATTCCCACATTATCAACTCCCAATGATAATGTTGAGTTTACAAAAGGAAACGTTATTTCATTTTCATGGACTAGTGTAACAAATGCTGCATATTATGAAATCTGGATTGACAACAGTAATGTTTTTGGAAGTCCGGAAATTGGATTTAATAATGGAATAAGTTCCAACTGGATTAATAATGGCTTAGTTAGTTCGAATAATTTCAAATTAACAACAACCATGCAAAATCAACTACCACAAAATTTATATTATTGGAAAGTAAGAGCATTAGATAACAATATGAATCCAATTACCGATTGGTCTTCAAGTATAAGGAGTTTTAAACTTTACGATCCGCTCGCTCCCCCAACATTATCAACCCCTTATGAAAATGCAGAATTTACGAAAGGATCCGATATTTCATTCACTTGGACAAATGTAACAAACGCTGCATATTATGAAGTTTGGATTGACAATAATTCAGGATTTGGGAGTCCTGAAATAGGATTTAATAATGGAGTCAGTTCTAATTGGATTAATAACGGGATTGTCAGCTCTAACAATTTTAAATTGACAACTACATGGCAGAATCAGCTTCCTCAAGATCAATATTACTGGAAAGTAAGAGCATTAGATAGTAGCATGAATCCAGTTACAGATTGGTCTTCTGATGCAAGAAGTTTTAAACTTTATAATCTATTTTCACCCCCTATACTATTAAGCCCTTCTGATACAGCAAAGATAACAAAAGGCAGTAATGTTTCATTCTCATGGACAAATGTAAATAATGCGTCTTTTTATGAAATTTGGATAGATAATAACTTTGGTTTTGGAAGTCCTGAAGTCGGTTTTTATAATGGCGCAAGTCTCAATTGGGTTAATGATGGGATAGTTAATACAAATAGTTTTACATTCACAA
>Ga0302288_1000767_pt1 | contig 23699 bp, 19 predicted proteins | sample III_Fen_N1_1_FD_194549 | JGI IMG/M metagenome (GOLD analysis project Ga0302288, IMG submission 194549) | Peat permafrost microbial communities from Stordalen Mire near Abisko, Sweden - III_Fen_N1_1 | ecosystem: Environmental > Terrestrial > Soil > Wetlands > Permafrost | place: Sweden: Abisko...
ACTATTGTCTTTGGTATAAGAATTAAATTGTCCGTATTGCCCTTCGATATTGGTTTTTGGAATATCCCATGATGCAGCTTTCAATGCCTTTTGAGCCTCTACGGAATAAGCCGACGAACGAACTGACAAGTTGCTATCTAATGCCATTTGAATTGCTTGCTTTAAGCTTAAAGATTGCTGTGCTTCGGTTTTATTATAAAACGATGAACCAAAGAGAAACAAAAGCAATAATGCTAATGGTTTTGATGATTTGCTTTTAAAACTAAATCGGAATCGACGAGTTGAAAAGATTATATAAAACACAGGCAAAATTATTAAAGTTAAAAATGTTGCTGAAATAAGTCCGCCAATTACAACAGTTGCCAAAGGTTTTTGCACCTCAGCACCTGCCGATGTTGACAATGCCATAGGTAAAAATCCAAGCGATGCAACTGCTGCTGTCATAATTACAGGACGTAATCGTGTGTATAAAGCTTTTTTTACTCGTTCGGTAATGTCTGAAATTCCTTCTTTTTCAAGACGATTAAATTCGGCAATCAACACAATTCCATTAAGGACAGCAACACCAAATAAAGCTATAAAACCAACTCCAGCGGAAATAGAAAAATTCATTCCACGCAACCAAAGAGCAAATACACCACCAATTGCCGACATTGGCACAGCCGAGAAAATAAGCAAAGATTGACCAACCGATTGAAAGGTAAAATATAACAGAACAAATATCATGAGCAAAGCAACGGGAACAGCAATTGCCAAACGGTTTTTCGCTGCTTCGAGGTTTTGAAATTGACCACCATACGATACATAATAACCCGTTGGAAGCTGAACTTTAGTATCAATTTGTTTGGTTACTTCTGCAATTACAGTTTGAACATCGCGGTTGCGAACATTAAACCCAATGGTGATTCGGCGTTTGGTATTTTCTCGCGAAACTTGTGCTGGTCCCGATTTTATTGCAACATTGGCAATTTGTTCAAATGGAATTTGACCACCATTTGGCAACGACACCGAAAGATTTTTCACATCATCTAAACTTTGGCGATAATCTCTATCTAAGCGAACTACCAAACCAAAGCGTTTTTCTTCATCGAACACAACTCCAGCCTGACTTCCAGCAAAGGCCGCACGCAAGGTACGATTCACATCTTCGACCGATAATCCGTATTGTGCCAACCTATCGCGATTATAATCAACCTGAACTTGTGCCAAACCGGTAACCTTTTCAACATTAATATCTTCGACACCTTCAATGCGTTGAATGATCTTTTCGATATGTTCGGCTTTCGTTGCAAGAACTTCTAAATCGTCGCCAAATAATTTTACAGCAATATCTTGTTTCGAACCCGATAGTAATTCGTTGAAACGCATTTGAATAGGTTGTTGAAACTCAAATTTCACACCTGCCAACGGAATAAGTGCTTCCTGCATTTTTTCAACTAATTCCTCACGAGATTTGGCAGTTTTCCATTCGCTTTTATCTTTGAGTGTAATAATATAATCGCCCGTTTCCATTGGTGTTGGATCAGTTGGAATTTCGCCTGCTCCAATTTTACATACTGCATGTTTTATTTCTGGGAAATTTTTAAGCAATATTTTGTTTGCTTTCTCAACTTGTTCGATGGTATTACTGAGCGAACCGCCTTGCAAGGTTATTACTCCTGCCGCCAAATCGCCTTCTTCGAGCTGAGGAATAAATTCGCCACCTAAGCGAGTAAATAAGAATAAACTAACTAAAAACAATACAATTGCAGATATTGATACAAGACGTTTGTGTTGTAATGCAAATGAGATAATTGGATTGAACACACGATGAAATCCATCCATCAATCTATCGGAAATATTCCGTTTGTGTTCGGTATTCTTGCTTAAAAATAATGCCGAAGCCAAAGGAACATAGGTTAATGAAAGAATTGCAGCACCAAGTAAAGCAAAGGCTACAACCTGTGCCATTGGTCGAAACATTTTACCTTCAATACCTATCAAAGCCATAATTGGAAGATAAACAATGAGGATAATTATCTGTCCAAAGGTTGCAGAACTCATCATTCGTTTGGCAGAATCAAACACATTTTCGTCCATTTGTTCCTGCGTAAGTTTTTTTATTCCTTGATGATGGTGCTTGCTCATGGTAATCCTGTGCACCACACTTTCAACAATAATTACTGCACCGTCTACAATTAAACCAAAATCTATCGCTCCAAGACTCATCAAATTACCCGATACGCCAAAGAGATTCATCAACGAAATGGCAAACAACATAGCTAGTGGAATTACCGAAGCAACAATTAACCCAGCACGAAGATTTCCGAGCAATAGAACTAGTATAAAAATAACGATTAATGCACCTTCAATTAAATTTCGCGAAACAGTTCCAATTGCACGACCAACAAGGTCGGAACGATTCAAAAATGGTTCAATTGTTACACCTTTGGGCAATGATTTTTGAATGGCAGCTATTCGAGTTTTAACACTCTCAACAACTTCGTGAGCATTTGCTCCTTTAAGCATCATAACCACACCGCCAACAGCTTCGGATGTATCGATAACCAACGCACCATAACGAGTTGCGCTACCATATTGAACAGTAGCAATATCGCGAATTAAAATTGGAATGCCCGATGCATTATTCTTTACAACAATCTTTTCGATATCGTCCAACGTTTTTACTAAACCAATACCACGAATAAAATAGGCGGTTGGTTTTTTATCGATATAAGCACTTCCAGTATTTTCATTATTGCGTTCCAATGCTTGAAAAATATCGGTAAGCGACAAATTCATACTTCTTAAACGGTCTGGATTAAGAGCGATTTCGTACTGTTTCACAAAACCACCATAGCTATTAATATCAGCAACACCAGCTGTTCCAAGCATTTCGCGACGAACAACCCAGTCTTGAATGGTTCTCAATTCCATTGGGTTATATTGCTTTTCGTAAGCCTTATCAACTGCAAGTCGGTATTGATAAATTTCGCCCAAACCCGATGAAATTGGAGCAAGTTCAACTTTTGCTAATCCAGCTGGAATTACTTCTTCGGCTTCTTTAAGTCGCTCGCTCAATTGTTGTCGAGCCCAATAAACATCAACACCATCTTTAAAAACAACGGTTATAACCGACAACCCTAAACGCGAAATTGAGCGAAGTTCAATAATATCGGGAATATTGGCAACAGCAACTTCAATGGGTGCCGTAATAAAACTCTCAACTTCTTGTACAGCCAATGATGGAGCCAAAGAAATAATTTGTACTTGATTATTTGTAATATCGGGAATTGCATCTATAGGCAGTTTCGTTAAAGAATATGTTCCCCAACCAATTAATGCTACTACAAACAATCCAACGATAAATTTATTCTTTATCGAAAAATGAATGATACGTTCTATCATAATGAATAATATTTTAAAATGAGTTACTACAAGAATCTAAACATAAATCAATAACACATACAAATATATTAGATGTGAAAAAAGAGAGAAATTAAGGGAGAATGAAAAGGGTTTAACCTATTTTTGGCGGTTGCCAAATACTGTAGTGTTCTGAAGAATTGTACGAAAAATTATATTCAAAAAGATGTTCTCTTTCAATAGGAAAATAATTAAATTGTATAGCATAATCTATAAAAGCTACAGATGTAGCACAACAAGTACAAGTGCAAAATGGAGAACAATGGTCTGAATTGGTTTGATGTGTATCTGTTGAATTTGTTGATAGTTCAACTTTTTGAGAAATAGTATCTTCATGAATATCAATGCATGGCATTATTGTGAGTATCACAACGTAAATAGATAATATGTATGCAAAGAATTTTATCATTCAGATTGCAAATATAGAAGAATAGACGTAATACCTAATATTTTTGCATATATGTTTTTGACTTTCACAAAGTATTATTTATAAACGTATCAAGTTGCGAATAAAGTCTCGTCCTAAAATAGTTTTACATTTTTCAGGTTAATAATTCAAAAGTAAAAGTATTTTTTTGAAAGAATTTATTGTTAATGTTTATAATTTTTCTTGACTATTTTTTCAGTTTGTGAGATTTTGCCCGATGGCGATTATATTGTTACCGCAACAAAGCCAGGTTTTAAAGATGCAAATGCAATGATAAGTGTTGTAAACGGAGAATATACGGTTTTAGAGATTCCGATGGAAAAGGCTTAGGAATTACACTATAAAATTACAAAATAAAGAAAGAGGTTATCTAAATAGTTTGATTTTAGATAACCTCTTCTTTTTAATTAAAAACTCCAGATAAATATTCTTTCGTCCTTTCGTTTTGGGGATTCTCGAAGAATTCTTTTGCTGACCCTTGTTCAACTATTTCACCAAGATACATAAATATTACATTATCGGCTATGCGTTTTGCTTGACGTAATGAATGTGTTACGACAACAATGGTATACGAATTCTTAAGTTCCAAAAATTTTTCTTCGATTGCTTTACTAGAAAGAGGGTCGAGTGCTGATGTAGGTTCGTCGGCTAGGATTATTTCGGGATCAACAGCTAATCCGCGAGCTAAACAAAGTCGTTGTTGCTGTCCGATAGATAGTTTTGCAGCAGGCGAATGAAGACGATCTTTTACTTCATCCCAAAGATTTGCTTGCATGAGGTAATGTTCGACACGCTTTTTAAGGAATAAACGATTTCTTCTTCCACTTATCTTTAAACCAAAAGCTATATTTTTAAATATACTCATAGGTAGTGGCATTGGACGTTGTGATAGTAATCCCATATTGCGACGAAGTTCGGTTATGTCAACATCAGGATGTAACATATCGTGACCATTCATCATTATCTTTCCTGTTATGTCAACTTCGGGATATAAATCAGTAAGACGATTAAGACTTTTCAATAGCGTTGTTTTTCCACAACCAGAAGGTCCAAGAATAACGGTGATTTTCTTCTCGGGAATGGTGGTGTTTATATTCTTTAGAATATGGGCTTTACTGATATATAAATCGAGATTTTCGATTATAATCTTATCCTTTTTATCTTGAAATTCTTGTGCCATATTGTACTATTTTATTCTTGATTTATTGTAGCGAGATGAAAAATATCGAGCCGATAAACTTATTATCAAAACGATAATGGTGAGTAATGCAGCCGACGCGTATGCACGAGCCTTTACTTCCTCAACTGGTGATGATAGTTGAAAAAATACCGAAAGTGAAAGTGTTGCTGTTGGTTGAAATAGCGATGTTGGAATAGAATCGGTAAAGCCTGTTGTAAGTATAACAGCGGCTGCATCACCGATGGCACGTCCAAACGCTAAGATTGTTGCAGTAACTATTGCCGGCATACATTGTCGAACAAATATACGATATGCAGTTTCGGTTTTCGTTGAACCTAACGAAAGCGAAACTTCTAATAAATCGCGGGGAACAGATTTCATTGCTTCGTCGATGGTGCGAATAATTACGGGTAGAATAAATAAGGCAACCGTTATCATCCCAGCTAATAATGAAACTCTAGCTCCAATATACAGCATTATTGAAAAAGCAAAAACACCATATACGATTGATGGAACACCCCATAATAAATCGAGAAGGAAACGAATTGAATTAACAAATTTTGTGCGATTAACTAGATGAATATTCATATACAATGCAACAGGTAATCCAATAACTAATGCAATTGCAGTAGAACCAAGTGCTAAATATATTGAACCTACGATTGCATTAAGAATTCCGCCCCCTTTCCCAAAATAAAATCCACCTTCGGGAACACTCGAAATCATTTCCCACGAAAGTGCGGGAAGTCCTTTTGAGATAATTCCATAAATAATGGCTATCAATAGAAAGAAAATGATTGAAACACTGATATACATTATTCCTTTAAAGATACCTTCTTCGCTTTTTCTGATAAGTGATTTAGATGGTATTATTTGTTTAATAAAACTCATTTTTTAATAATATTTTTTTTCAAGACGTACAATTAAAACACGGGCGAATAAATTGAAAATCAATACAACTACAAATAACAATAAAGCAGCAAACATAAGAGCAGCATCGTATTTTGGAATAGACATCATTTCACCATAATTATTGGCAATTAAAGCAGGTAAAGGATACGCAGGATCAAATAAACTTTTAGGGCTTGCAACTACATTTCCTGCAACCATTAAAACAGCGATCGTTTCACCAAATGCACGTGCAACTCCTAAAACCATAGTAGAAACAATACCGGGAAATGCTTTCTTAAGTATTACAAATTTGATAGTTTGCCAACGTGTAGCTCCAAGTGAGAGTGATGCTTCGGTTAAAGCTATGGGAATTGTTCCAAAAATCTCGATTAACAAATTAAGAACAAAAGGAATTATCATAATTGCTAAAACGAGAATTGCACTTAATGTACAATATCCAGATGAATATACTCCGAATGCTGGTGCTACCGTGTCTTGCACCCAAGGTACTATTGCGATAATACCCCAAACACCATAAACAACCGAAGGAATTCCTGCAAGAATATCGATAATTGGTTGAACTATTCGAATAAAGAGTGGAGGAGCGTATTGGGTTAAATAAATGACAGAAAAGAAACTAATAAAACCAGCAATAAGAATTGCGAAAAAGGTAATGATTATGGAACTTGCTATAAAAGGCCAAAATCCAAAATGTCCGCTCATTGGCTTCCAAGATGAACTAAATAAAAGAGTTACTATAGAATCGCTAGATAGTAATGACCATGATTTAAAAACGAGTCCAATTCCTATTGAAATAGGAATTATTAATACAATAACTAGAGCTATAAGCATCCACGTCGAATGTATATAACTGTTTATTTTTCGTCCTTTGAGTGATGTTATTAAAGGCATAATTTGTTTTAAAAGTATATAAGACAAAAGTAACTGAAGGTATAAGTTACAACAATACCTCTTTATTGTTATTCGGCATAAGTATAGATACTTATATTCTATACCATAACTTGGGATTTTAAAAAAGAGGTTGTTCTAAAATTTGAACAACCTCTTTTAACCTTTTTAAAATTTTTATTGAACTTTCTTTAATTCATTTGTGAGTTTTTCTTGTGGAAGTTGTACATATCCACTTTCATCAACAAATTTTTGACCATTAGTTAAAACCCATTTAATAAAAGCTGTTGTAATTGGATTCGTAGGTTTTCCTTTTGTAACTAAATATAAATCGCGAGCCGGTGGCGAAGGATATTTACCAGAAGCAATAGCAGCTAATAAATCGTCTAAATTATTATAAAAGTTTTCATCTGCATCGATTTTATTATTACTATTCAAATCTAAAGGAATAACCTTAATTCCTACATTTGGCTTTTTTGTTTTTATGTCGTAGGCAAAAGCGATATTATTATAGCCTATTCCAAGTGGATCGCGTTGAACAGCAGTAGCAATTCCAGGATCGCCAAACACACCTACACCTAGCAAGTCTTCTTGTTTTTTGACAAAATATTTTGCCCAAACTTCACCTGCACCACATGCATCGGAACGATTATAAATATGCAAATCCTTTTGTACTCCTTTAATTCCAAAAGCACGATTCCATGTTCTGACGTGTCCCGTAACATAAATATTATAGGCAATGTCGCGTTGCAAACCTCTGGCTAATATTTCATTGATATTAGGGTTTGAAGCACTAGCAGTTGGAACTACAGCATCTTTTGCCACAGCAATTGCATAAGCACCTTTTTTCGTTTCTTGAGGATTAATCTCACGCGACACCATGCCTATTTCTACCATTCCACCTAAAGCGTCGGTAATACCTTTTCCGGCACCTCCAGCAGATATATTTATTTTTACTTTGGGATTTGCTTTTTGAAACTCGCCCGCCCATTTTACAACTATAGGATATAGTGCAAATGCTCCCGATACTGAAATTTGTCCTTCGAGTTGTTGTGCCGAGAGCGAAGCAACGCTAATAAGTGCTATTGCTCCGATGGCTAAAACATTTTTAAATACTTTTTTCATGTGTTTACTGTTAGGTAATATTAATATTATTATTGTGTTATCTATTAGACGTTGCTAAAAACGTCTCTACATTTAATATGTTTCTTTATATTAAAATCCTAATTGGAATTGAACTACTATTTGATTGTTTTTTATTTCTTTCGCTTGTTCTTTTTTTACTGTATAGCCTAATTGGATTCTGGTATTTGGATTGAAATAGTAATTAATTACTCCCGTATAATTCGTTAAATTATCTTTTGTTACTGCTTTGTCGATATTCGGATCATAATTATCGAGTTTCGCTAATACTTGTAGTTGTTGTGGTAAAATAAAATAACCAGCCGATACATAATAACCATTGCGAAGTTTGTTGCCATCTTTACCTTCAATAAATTCTGTACGTAAAGTTGCTCCTTTATATTCTCCACTCAATTCTACACCATATCGGTTTCTATCATGAACTGCATCGACTGTTGTTTTTGAACTTTTAGTATTATAGAACGCATAACCTTTATATGCAAATCCACCGAAATCGATTCCTTTTATTGGATGAAACACTAATCGACCAACAACATCTTTTTCCTTTAAATTATCAGAAATGTTTGGTCCTGTTCCATTGAAAATACCAACTTTATATTCGATTAATGGAAGATCTTTAATTTTAAAAAAACTTCCACCAGCTTGCAAACCTATATCGTAACCTTGTTGGTCGGTTGTTGCACTTATAACATCGGCTTTTCGACCTGTTAAGGCATCAACAACTTGCGAACCATCGATGAATTCGAGTTTTGGTGTTGACGTTAAACCCTCTAATGAATATGGAACTTTGAATTGTCCAAGTGTAAAGTTTAGATAATCGTTCAATTTTAATTCGCCATAAGCTTCCAATAACTTTGGTGTTCCTGCAAGTTCTACTTGAACTTTATATCCCCAGTATGAACTTATGTTTGATTTAAAATCTAGTCTTGCTCTACGAATATCGAAACCATTTACCTTGCCTGCTTGTTCAAGAAATTGATAACGAACTTGTGTGAAACCACTTATTAGAAGTCCTTTACCGGCTGTAACAGGAAATGATTTTTTTTTCGCATCTGTTTCTTGTTGTTTAATGGATGCATCGGCACGAATAGAATCGGCTTCTTGCTGTGTAACAACATTCTTTTGTGTTAATAATTGTAACACATCATTCGAACTTTGACCATAACCACTTAGTATGGTAAATATTCCTGCTGTAATAATTAGTACTTTCTTTTTCATTTCTTTTTCGGTTTAAAATTATAAAGCAAATGTCTCTGCTTTATGACAGTGAAACTATAACTACTAAGCGGTAATTATTGATGCCATTGCTATGGGATTGTCTGATATGTTTAAATATTTACTATAGAGAGTATAAGTGCTTATTGTATATACCCCAAAAATGGTATTTCAATATTATTTAAGCTTTATTGTCGCGCAATTAATGATTTAGTTTTATGAAGGAGTCGTAATTTTATCGAATAATAGTATCGACCCAACCGTGGTTTATAGCATAAACAATTAGTTCTGAAGAAGATTTTATTTCTAACTTTTTGAAGATGTTTTTCTTATGTGAAACAACCGTATGATAACTGATATTTCTTTCTAAAGCTATATCACGTGTTGTTAAACCTTTTACAATAAGAGAAATGATTCCAAGTTCAGTATCAGTAATTTTAAATGGTTTTACATTTGAAAATTTAAGATTATTTTGCTCAATCAGTAAGTCTAACAAATCGTTGGAATAAAATATTCGATTATTCATTGCCGAATCAATTGCTTTAATAAATACATCTTTATCAGATGTTTTCATAATAATAGCAAAAATTCCTGATTGACTATAATCAGCAATATCAGTATATGCCATTCCATTTGTAAGTATTAAAAACTTTAGCTGTGGATACTTTCCTTTTATTTCAAAAAGCTTCTGTGCTGTCTTGTTGCCTAGAAAACAATTATCAATAATAACAAGTTGAATTGAAGTATCATTAATGAGAGTAAGAAAATCGGGAATTGAATTTGCCGTTTTTATTTCATTAATACCAGCCTTTTTCAATGATGCAACCACACCTTCTCTTATCAAAAATTGATTGTCTGCAAAAAGTATTGTTATAGGATCCATTGATTGTTACTTTATAAAACGATAAATCTTAAACCATCTATCATTTACAAAAGTAGACTTGATAAACTTTCTTTAAAACAGTATATATTCTTATCCTTTTAGGGTTTTGATACTAAGGAATGTTGAGGGTATATGTACTTAGATTCTTTATACCTAAAGGGTAACCGTATCAAGTTGAGAAAACGTATCATAAAGTGGGTGCGGTGGGAAAAAAAGCAATTGTTTGACACCCGAAGTGTCGTCCGTGGGTTGGGGCTGGCAAAGTATTGCTTTTGTGTGTTGGAGGCGTTTCAACTATTTTTATTTTCAAGTATTAACGTATCAAATTTCGTTTTTTAGTATTGGCGGTAACGAGTTGCTGGATGCTAAGGCTTACGAATTCGGAGCGTATTTCGCCCGATGACAAAGCCAAAAGCGAGTGGGGAAGTTGCGCAAATGAAGACCCGTAAGCTATATCCTGCCAGCGTGTTAGCAAAAGTTGTTATTTTTATCTACTATATTTTTCTTTTATTTTCAAAAACGGTTTTTCAATAAAATAATATGAAAAAGTCGAAATTGAAAGTGTTAATCCTATTGTTATAGAATAAATACTAATATTAAATATTTGATTATTTTCAATATTTAATATTTTATTTCTAAATAATAATTCCAAAATAATCCAATGATACATATATATACCATAAGATATTTTTCCAAAATATTTTGAAATCGGATTATCAATATTAATGATTTTAGTATTTGTTGTCAGTATTAAAATTGAAATGGCAAAAAGGACTGAATACAACTCATCTTGAAATAAATTTAAATGATAACCTGATAGCCATAAAAAAAAAGGCAATATAGTTAAGGAATAACTTATAAATATATTTCGATTAAGTAAATTTATAAAAGATTTTTTCTCATTATATATTACTGCAACAAATCCACCAAATGCCATACAATTGAATTTGGTGCCGAAAAAGATTTTATTTATCAAAGTCATTAATGTTGGATCTGGGTATATCCGATTTAAAGTGAATAATAATCCATGTGGTAATATTGTTAAAAACACAAATATGAATAAACTTACTTTAAACATATTATTATTATTTTTAACTAAAAAGGGCCAAGCTATATAAAATTGTTCTTCAACACCGATCGACCAGATTTGAGGACTTATAGACCAACCAGCACCAAGAGCATGTGCAATATTTGGAAATATTGTTAAACATAATACAATAGTTGAAGATGATGGAGAATAATCAATTAGTAAATATGATACAATTATAATGAGATAATATAAAGGCCACACTCTAAATATTCTGCGAAGATAAAAGTTCTTTAAACTTATTTTTTTGAATTTATTTTTTCCATTTAGAAGTAATAATGTAATTAGAAAACCACTTAAAACAAAAAATAAAATTACAGCAGTATGTCCTCCAGTATATTTATAAAAAGCATGTTTTAATAAATTATCATAACCAAATTGATCTTTAAATAATTCAATATGACAAAATAAAACAATTAATGCCGCTATCCCACGATAAGTATCTAATCCTTTAAGATGGTATCTATCCATTTGTTTTTATAATTTTTGCTAACGAGTTAGCGGTTCGGTGTTCTTTATCATATCCAAATGTAGGGAATTTATTTAATCAATAATGGAGTTTATTAATTTGTATTCAAGGTGTGAGAGTTTTTCAAGGTGCGGTTGGGTGTGTCGGGCAGGCAGGCTCTTTTACAACCTTTGAATTGCAGGGGAGCATTGTGTGGGTAGTGAATGTGCCTAACCGCGAAGCATTGGCGGTGTTAGCGTGCTGGAACTTATCATAACCGTTGTTTTTAGTGACTTATCAACGAGTATGAACCTTGAAATATGTAGCAATTAGTTCCTACATGAAAGCATACGCAATCGAGAGTATAAACATAAACCTCCTAGGTGTTAGCAATTGGTTCTTAGGAGCAAGCATATGCATCTTAGAAATCAAAAAATATGTATCTAGGCATTAGCAATTGGATTCTAGGTATCAAACATATCGTTCTCTTGGTAAAGCATCTTCAATCTAGGGGTCAGCATCTCAATACTTGAGCTAAACATCTTCGTCTTAGTGTTAAGCATCTTCATCTCATGGTAAAACATTTTTAAACTAGAGGTTAAACATATGTTAACTAGTGGTCATACAATGGGGTTTAAAAAATAAAACTGACAAAGATGATATTCTCTGTCAGTCTCAAAAAATTGACTGCTACAGTGGTATTTATAAAGTTTAATAGATAAATTGTTAAAAAGCCCGAATAGCACAAACGTAAATTGCGCCATTCTTACCGTAAGGAGTTTGGGTGCCGTTGCCTAAGTTCTGTGCCCATGCATTGTTTATATCGAACTCCCTGGAACTCCAATAATATTCACCAACAATACCACTAACCGCAGCTCTATTCAAATATAATTTGTTTAATTCATCTTTTGATGGTAAGTACCAGTCGCTATAGCCACTTATATCCAAATCGGCACACAATTGAGCTGCATAACTTCCAGCGCCTTGACTAGAAATAATTGCATTTGTATTTGCAATTCCTGAACCTAATACTGTTGCTGTTGCCCCTGTTACGTTAAAACTGCCATTGTACCATTGTAAGCTGGTACTTTGGTTACTTGTTGCGGCTATTAACCCATGTGTTTCGCCTGCAATATAGCCAGGGTCGCCAGACTGAAAAATATAAAATACTATCCCGCCTTGGTAACTAACACCAATTGCAAACGTTTTTGCAGATGTACCATTATAATTCATCCACTCTGTGCCGTTATAATAATTAGGCTTTTTTGTGGTTGAGTTATAGACTATTAGCCCTTCATAAGGAGTTAAAGCATCTCTTTGAACTTGTGTAAGGCTTTGAACTGAATTTATAACATAAGGGCTTACCGTTGTTCCTGTACCTGTTACGGTTACGTTGGTTCCTGCAGTAACTTTGGTTTCGGAGCCATCGGCTGCTACGGGAATTTCACTACGCAATAGTGTTATTGAATCGCTCAATGCTGCTTTGGTTGCCAAAGAACTCAAATTCTGGTCGCCAGTGTTTACGCCCGATAGGTTACTTAATTTTGTAATATCTGTTGCAGTGATATTTGCTGCCACGCTGCCTTTGAATGTTGGGTCGGTTTCGGTATAGCTGGTTAAAAATCCGCTCACATCGGGTATTTGTGAACGAACCAACGCGGTGGAATCGCCCAATGCTGCTTTGGTTGCCAAAGAACTCAAATTCTGGTCGCCAGTGTTTACGCCCGATAGGTTACTTAATTTTGTAATATCTGTTGCGGTGATATTTGCTGCCACGCTGCCTTTGAATGTTGGGTCGGTTTCGGTATAGCTTGTTAAAAATCCGCTTACATCGGGTATTTGTGAACGAACCAATGCGGTGGAATCGCCCAATGCTGCTTTGGTTGCCAAAGAACTCAAATTCTGATCACCAGTATTTACACCTGATAGGTTACTTAATTTTGTAATATCTGTTGCGGTTATATTGGCTGCCTCGCTACTTGTGAATGTTGGGTCGATTTCGATAATTCCTCCTGTTACCGTTTCAGCAGTTTTTGCGTGCAAAGCATAAGGCACACTCAATATCTGACTGGTTCCGGTAATGGTATAATTGGTCCCACCTGTTGGGTCAGTTTCGGTTTGAATAAAATATGAACCTGTTGGCCAATCAATAGAACTAAAACCAGTTCCACCACCAAATTCAATACTAACTAATCCGTTTGCATTGGTGGTTGGGGTTTGCATTTCGCTATATACAAATGTACCTGTTGCCGAACCTTGCAGGATACTTATTTGCATTCCTACTTTTTGGTTTGCTACTAATTGGTTATTACTGTTGCGAACTACTGCTTGGTAGCTCATTTTTTGAGGGGTTTGAGCATAGGCACTTGAGCTAATTAGTAAATATGAAAATGTGCTGATTAGGGCGATTCGGAATTTTGTAAATGTTGCTTTCATGATGATTATTGTTTAATTATTTTGAAGGTTTTTAAAAGGGTTGTAAATGACTTTTGATACGAACTGTTGTACGTCTGTACAATGGAAATAAAATAGGTTCCAAAAGGCAATTGTTCAATTGGGATTGTGGTTTGATTGCCTGTTGGCAGCTGCAAATTATTTCTGAATAGCACTTTCCATTATTGATATTTTGTATTTGTCACTAATGCTTATCTTTATCCAACCTATTTTCTCTGAATGAGAATCTCTTATCTTAATTCCTATATAACAAATTTCATCGGATGGATATGAGTCACAGGTATAATTAACACTCGTGTAATTATAAACAGTAGTATCATTTTTTATGATTGGAAAAGTTGGGTAATCAAACCAATCATCTATTAAAGTGCATGTATCAGATTTAAATAAATCAAATTTGTTTAAGATTGCTCCTTTCCTTTTAGTACCGATTTTGAATTGTCCAGTTTGAATACTTATAATTGAATCATTGGCTCCAAGCTTACTGCATGTATAGTTATTTGAGTTACGAATCTCAACTCTTTTATTTGTCTCAGTATCTGAAAGAGTATACGTATAAGTAGAAGTTGATCGATGTAAATAATTGGTGTCATTTTTTAATATACCATAAAGCAAACTATTAGTGTTTAAACATAATATTACAGATCTTGGATGATGGCCAAGGCCTGCCGAACCCCAAATCTCACTGATAAATCTAAAATCAGAAATCTTATCACTATTAACATCAATGTCTATATAATGCAAATAATAATATTCTCCAATCAGAACGGTGTCATATTGATTTATGATAAGATTAGTATTATTACCAATTATCAATTTATCACTTTCTATATTCGAGATGTTATCTTTTTTGCATGTTATCAAACAAAAACAGACTCCAATTAGTAATAGTTTCACTCTCATATGACGTTTTTTAGTTTTGTTGCTGCCAACGAGTTGCTGTAAGTTTGGTTGCCGAACCGCGATCTGTTTCGTATCGCCCGCAGGCGATGCTGAAACGGGAGCGGAAGTACCAAATTTGCAACAACTCGGCAATAAAACTTGACAGCGTGTTAGCCCAAGCCATAGTTTTTATTGTCAGTAACTTAGTGTTTGTAATCAGTTTTAAAATCTTATCAGTTTGTTGTAAATTCCGACGATAAAAGTTTCAGTTTTCGAAACCGTTATCAGATGCAAAATACAATTTATTTTTAATCTCGACTTCGAATCGCCCGAGAAATATTTATCAAATTCGGAACTCGTTTCAAATCTCTCGTTTGCAAAAACCGACAATTTATCGACCGAGAATTTGTTATCAAAAAGCGACTCGTAATCAACCGCCGAAATCAGAACTTTTAAAAATTGCAAACCGTTATCAAACGAAAAAATTATCAGATGAAAACAGGTTTCTTTTTCTTTTTTTATGACAGCATGTTATGGAAAGTAAGAAAGGAATAGGTTTATTAAATATGCAAAACCGAATAAATTCAATAAATGGCGTTATGACTATTTTAAGCAATAGTAATGGAACCACAATAAAATTACAATTTGATAAACAGTGTTTAAAATAATGTATATCTTTAAAATAAAAAAACATGACTAGTATTATTATAGTTGATGATCACCGTATGTTTCGCGAGAGTTTAAACGATATTTTAACTATGAAGAATATCGCTACCGTTATTTGTGAAGCATCGAACGGAAAAGAATTACTTGAATTACTCGACCAACATAGCCCAAACATTATTCTTATGGATATAGCTATGCCTGAAATGGACGGAATTGAAGCAACAAGAAAAGCAGTAGAAAAACAACCGAATGTAAAAGTGTTAGCATTGTCGTCGTTTGGGGATGAAAAATACTACTATAGTATGCTAGAAGCTGGTGCAAAAGGTTTTGTGCTTAAAAATGCAGGAATTAATGAACTTCAAAATGCAATTACTGAAATAGCAAAGGGAGGTAGTTGGTTTTCGACCGAATTAATTCAAAAAGTGATAGCTAATTTACAAGCAAAATCTCAAAAAGTACAAGTCTCTGCTATAACCGATCGTGAAACTGAAATTCTGAAACTTATTTGCGAGAGTTATACCAATGAGCAAATTGGCGATAAACTTAATATTAGTACTGATACTGTGAAATGGCATCGATCTAATATATTATCGAAAACTGAATCAACTAATACAGCTGGGTTGGTTATTTATGCAATAAAAAATAAAATTGTAGTGATATAATTATTGCGACATTTCATCCGAATATAATTTAATTTTTAATGGTTGGATGCGACCCACATGGTTTGCATATTCATTGCTGTTTGCGATTAGCAAGTCATGTGGGTTCCATAAAAGCTAAAGAAATTACATAACAATAATTTTCTGTAAATCCCGAACAATATACCTTTAAATAATTGCCAGTGATACTTGTTGCTTTGAATTGAACCATCGTTTTTTATCAATGGTTTTTCAAATTCACATTCTTTGTTCTTAATAGATTTCCAAATTTCCCCCCTTCTTTTTACTAGGTTTAACCAAGTCTTTATTGTGTAATAAACCATGCTTACTAGTATCAATTTCTAGTATTTCTTATTGCAAAATCGGCCTTCTGCAACAATACCTTTGATTCATAGAAATAATTTAAAAAACTATAGATATGGAAACAAAAAAGGTAATAATAGTTGATGAAAATAAACTGGCACGTTCTATTTTGTCAGTTTTTATTCAGGAATATGGCAATAATTGTTTAATAATAGAGGCAGAAAATAGTGAAGATTTTCTTGAATTGCTAGCATATCATAAACCCGATATTGTATTAATAGATGTGAAAAAACCGGTTTATGATACTTTAAAAGCTACCAGAATTGCAATGAGTCGATTTGCAAATCTCAAAGTAATTGCATTTTCTGCTAATCATAATGATGTAAAAGTTGAAAATTTCATTTTTGCTGGTGTCAATGGTTTTTTGATAAAACCCAATGGACCTATTGAAATACAAAAAGCTATGAAAAAAGTCTTAAATGCTGGCTTATATTTTTCCCATGAGCTTATTTACAACTAAAAATTATAGACCCTATTAAAGTACCCATTATTTCGGGTAGTCAAATCCAATTAAATGTTGCTGTATTAAAACCAGTCTTACTAGTAATAATATCTAGTATTACTAATAGTAAATCGACCATAGAGCAAATGTAAATTTGTATTACAAAATATAACTAAAAAGTGATGTTATGGAACCATTAAAAATTATAATAATCGACGATAACGATTCATTCCGAAAAGCTTTGAAAATGCTTATGACTACATGTTTTAATGCTACAATTATTGGAGAGGCTTCAAGTGCTGATGAATTTTTAAATACGATTAAATACACTTCACAAGCTGATATCATTTTTATGGATATTATGATGCCTGAAATCGATGGAATAAAACTTACAAAGAAATTGTTGTGGCATAATCATAAACTGAAAATTGTCGCTATCTCATTACATAATGATAGCATTTATTTAAAATCGTTAGTTGAAGCTGGATTTATGGGTTGTGTCTTTAAAAATGAACTATTTCGCGATATGGAGAAAGCTATAAAAACGGTAATGAGCGGTAAACGATTTTTTCCAGACAATATCATATTTGACAAAAACTAATTATTATAAAAAGGAGGAATTATGAAAGATTTAAAAAACACATTAACATCGTATTTATCATTTAAACTAGGAGAAGAAACTTTTGCAGCTAATGTAAGCAAAGTACTCAATATTCTAGAAATGACAAAAATAACGAAAGTTCCCAAAGCACCCGAATATATGAAAGGGGTGATAAATTTACGGGGAACGGTTTTACCCTTAATCGACACTCGTGTTAAGTTTGGAATGACAGCAAGCGAGTTTTCGGCAAACACTTGTATTTTGGTTCTTGATATTCAAATAGAAAACGAATCGCTTCATATAGGTGGTTTAGTTGATTCTGTTCAAGAAGTATTGGAAATAGAAACACATCAAATTTTACCACCGCCTAATATTGGAAGTAAATATCACTCTGAATTTATAACAGGTATGTATAAGGTTCTCGACGAACAATTTATTATGATTCTCGATATGGATAAGGTCTTTTCGGTCGATGAACTTATAGAAGTACAATTAACAGCAAAATCAATTTAACCTATAATCAAATAAATTAGAAAATTATAAACTAAATAATGGAGGAACCAAATCATGAAAAAGATTAGCATAAGAATGAAATTAATTGCAGGCTTTTTAGCCGTAGCGGTTATTGCTGGAATAATAGGTAAAGAGGGTTACAATGGTATGAATGAAACACATAATGCATTAAAAGATGTTTCAAATACTTATTTGCCTAGTATTCAAAGTTTGTTAGTTATGAGTGAAGCACAATCGTCAATCGATGGATCTGAAAATATGTTGATGTCTAAAGAAGTTGCAAAGTCAGATATTGATGATGCATTTAAACGCTTTGTCGATGCAAAAAAACGTATTAGTGATGCATTAGCAGTTTATGAGCCCTTACCACAAACTCCAGATGAGGTTGAAGAATGGAAAACATTTAAACCAGATTGGGATAAATGGTTAGAGAAACATAATGAATATGAAAAATTGGCTAGGGATTATTGGGATAATCCTACTGAAGAAAAATATAAAGAAATGGTTGATTTTATTATAGCACCATATTTTGTCAAGGCTGAATTGGGACTAAATAAAATTGTAGAAATTAATAAAAAGAATTCGGAAGAAGCAAATAAAAAAGCTGCTGCAGCAGTAGATAAAGCAATTGTAATGTTGCTATCATTTATCATTGTAGGTGTTTTACTATCAATCATTCTTGGTCTTTTAATTGCTACCAATATTCAAAAAATTATTCAATCGGTAGTTAGTCAAGCTAGAAAATTATCAAAAGCTTGTGTTGACGGACAATTGTCTGTACGCGGTGATGTTGAAAAAATTAATTTCGAATTCAGAGATATTGTCGTTGGTATTAATGAAACACTTGATGCCGTGATTGGACCATTAAATATGTCTGCTGAATATATCGATCGTATTTCGAAAGGCGATTTACCTCCTGTAATTACTGAAGATTATAAAGGTGATTTTAACGAAATCAAAACCAATCTTAATCAGTTAATTACGGCACTGAATTCAGTTACTGAAAGTGCTATAAAAATTTCGCAAGGCAATACAAATATAACATTGACCGAACGCTCAGAAAAAGATGATTTAATAAAAGCGTTTAAAGGTATGGTTACTTCTGTGAATCTTTTAATTGCTGATGCTAAAGAACTCGCTAATGCTGCTGTTCAAGGTAACCTTGCTACTCGTGCCGATGCATCTAAACATTTAGGTGATTTTAAAGCAATTGTAGATGGTGTAAACAATACTCTTGATGCTGTTATAGGACCACTCAATGTTTCAGCTGAATATATTGACCGTATTTCAAAAGGCGATATTCCTACTCAAATCACTGAGCATTATAACGGTGATTTCAATGAAATTAAAACAAATTTGAATCAATTAATTGACAGTTTAAATAGTATTACAAATACAGCAAAACAATTAGCTCAAGGTGATTTAGATGTAAACGTTAGTATGCGTTCAAGTAAAGATGATTTAATGAAAGCACTCAATCAAATGGTTGATTCTACTAAAGATGTTGCTCAAAAAACAAAAGCTGTCTCTTTAGGTGATTTATCTGTAGATCTTTCACTTCGTTCAGAAAAAGATGATTTGATGAAATCAATGATTCTAATGGTTACTGCAATGCGTGACATTACAGAAAAAACTAAACTTATTGCAATAGGTGATTTGAATGTTGAACTTCAAATTCGTTCAGAAAAAGATGATTTAATTAAGGCGTTAATTCAAATGGTAAATGCTACAAAAGAAATCACTGAAAAAACAAAAGCAGTTTCCTTAGGTGATTTAAATGTTGCATTGACACCACGATCTGACAAAGACGAATTAATACAGGCAACTATTAGTATGGTGTCGGCAATGCGCGATATAACAGAAAAAACAAAAAGAATTGCTGTTGGCGACCTTGATGTGAGTCTTCAAATTCGTTCAGACAAAGATGATTTAATGAAAGCACTTATTCAAATGGTTACTGCTACCAAAGAAATTTCAGAAAAAACCAAATTGATTGCAGCTGGTGATATGACAGTTCAGATAAGTCCTCGTTCAGATAAAGATGAAATGATTATAGCTTTGTCTGAAATGATAAAATCGATTGGTGAGATTGTTACACAAGTGCAATTTTCAAGCGATAATATTGCTGATGCAAGTTCTCAAATGAGTTCAAATTCGCAACAAATGTCAGAAGGTGCATCGGAACAAGCATCTGCAGCTGAGGAAGTATCATCTTCTATGGAGCAAATGGCCTCGAACATTCAACAAAATACCGATAATGCTCAGCAAACCGAAAAGATTGCAGCCAAAGCAGCTGAAGACATTCTTGTTGGAAGTAAAAATGTAAATTCAACTGTTGATTCAATGAAGAAAATAGCTGAAAAAGTATCAATCATAGGTGATATTGCATTTCAAACAAATATTCTAGCTTTAAATGCTGCAGTTGAAGCTGCTAGGGCTGGTGAACATGGTAAAGGATTTGCAGTTGTTGCTGCCGAAGTTCGTAAACTTGCTGAGCGTAGTCATATTGCAGCTGGTGAAATCGATGAGTTAACAAAATCAAGCGTTGAAGTTGCAGATAAAGCAGGCAAATTATTAGATTCAATTGTACCCGATATTCAAAAAACAGCAAAATTGGTTCAAGAAATTACAGCTGCAAGTATTGAACAAAACTCAGGTGCAAATCAGATTAATAATGCAATAAATCAATTAAACAAAGTAACACAACAAAATGCAGCCAGTGCCGAAGAAATGGCAACAAGTAGCGAAGAACTATCGAGTCAAGCCGATAGTTTGAAAGATTTAATTGGATTCTTTAAAGTTTATGATAATGGAATTTCAAAACAAAAATCAGTTGTTACCAAACGAGCTGTGATAACTAAATCAAATAAACAACATGTTTCATTAGCTACCAAATCAAAAAACGTAAGTAGTGGTGTAAATATCATGATGGATGAACATGATGGTGAATACGAACGGTTTTAAATTTTAATACTATTTCAAATACATTAAAAAGAGAGATGCAATTTTTGCATCTCTCTTTTATTGTTATCAAGTTCGTAGAACTTATCACAAAGCGAGTGCGGTGGGGGAAAAAGCAATTGTTTGACAGCCGAAGTGTCGCCCGTGGGTTGGGGCTGGCAAAGTATTGCTTTTGTGTGTTGGTTGGTTTTTTATCAAGCTATATATCGCTTCCGTGAGGTTCTTAGTATTGGCGGTAACGACTTGCTGTATGAAAAAAATGCCGAAGTTCGTATAACTTGTTATCACCCGAAAACCACGCCGAAGCGAGTGTTAAAGCCCCGAAATTGCTGGGTTTCGGCATGTTTTTTATACAGTTTGTTACCGCCTGGCTTTATTTGTTAATTATCTCGTTGTAATCGATTGTAATTCTCATTTTTTGAGTAACGATATCTCTTATCGTCTTAGCAATCAGAATTGCTGTCTCAACTTTTTCGTTTGATAGATAAATACTTTCATTTGGATATCGAATTTCAACAGCGTAACCTTGTAACTCAGAAACACTATCATAATGAGATTCAAAATCTGTATCTTTTTGAGTTATCAAATCGAGTAAATATATCAAATCATGAGTGAATTTGAAACTTACATTCTGATAAATTAAATATGCCTTAAGGTATTTTTCAACAGCTTGTTGGCAATGAAATGTTACTGTATCAAGATATTCGGGAATATGTAAATAAGTCACTTTTGCTGTGCCTAAATCATGATCACCTTTAACAATCCATTGTTTTATTTCATTAACTTGCTCGTTCATACAATGTTTTTCCAGTATGTAAAACTTCAAAAACAAAACCTTGTTTGTTTCCTTTTGATTCTTCAATCTCTTTTGGAGTATAAATTATCAAATCAATTGGAACCATAGAACCATAAAGCATTTTTCTAACTTGAACAGTTCTTTGTGGTCTAGGTAAATCACTATCTTTAATTACAAACAAATCCAAATCACTATCTTCGTTTTGATTACCAGAAGCGTACGAACCAAAAAGAATAATCTTATCAGGATTGTATCCATATGCAATCTTATTTACAATTTCCGATATTTTATCCTTTTCAATCATTTCTTTTTTTTGCTAATATACGAATTTTTCAATTAGTAGAAAGTTGTCAATTTTCGTTTTTAAGCTTGGCGGTAACGAGCTGCTGGATGCTACGGCTTACGAATTCGGAGCGCCTTCATATCGCCCGAGGACAAAGCCCAAAGCGAGTGGTGAAGTTGCGCAACTGAAGCCCCGTAAGCTGTAGCTTGCCAGCATGTTAGCCTCTGTTTTTTTTTATTCGTTGTAAAAGTAATCAATTATCGAACTTTGGAAACAACATTTTTTGCAATTTTTAATCTCTTTTATAATTCTATTTTTGTCATCATAAAAATATTGATAAAAATATTCGGTATCATTTATTGAATATTCATTAAGTCTATCTTTTTCATCATATTTGAATTTTTCAATTTGATTAAATTCATTATTAAATTCAAGTTTTTTTCTGCTTTTTGAAAGTTTTATTCTTGTCAAAAAAAGAGACGTGTCTTGATTCCGAATTATTGTATCAGTCAAAACTGAGTCGATTTCTTCTAAATGTATATATGATTTACGAATAAGTGAAAAGCCAAGAATGCCATTAATATATTGATACCAAGATTTAGATGTATGACTAATCTTATTGTCAGAATTATAAAAATTCTCTAAAACAAATCTATCAAAAACAACAGAATCGGGACTCTTGCATTCTGATTTGATTAATCGTTTTTTACTATCATATAAATTAGCCCATTCTTTATAAAATTTCCAATCTGTCCATTCTTTTTGTTTTTCTTTTAATATTGTAAAATAAATTCGTTTATATAACAAACTATCAAAGGAGTTGTAATAATAGAAAGTTTTGTCAATCTTACTGAGTGGACTTTTGTTATTAGGTTTTGAAAAAAATGTCTTTTGAATTAATTTCCCTTCGTTATCAAATTGGTAATGGGTAAATCCTTCGAGATTTTCATAACACCAAATGATTCTACCTTTAAAATCTAATTGTTTCCAATAAATTGTATCATGGTGCAAAATCGAATCACAATTACAAACCTTTTCAATTTTATAAAAATTTTTGTGGAAATTAAATACTAAGGTAGTATCTATCACCAATTGACTCTTTTCATAAGAAAGATTAATTTGCTGAGCAAATCCTATAATTGAATTTAATAGGATTATTATCGTATTAAATAGTCTGCGTTTCATTTTTAAAATAGAGGCTAACGAGTTGCTGTAAGTTTTTTTGCCGATTTTCGAGTTGTTTCGTATCGCCCGTAGGCGATGAAGAAACGGGAACTGTAGTTGCAAGTTTTGAATTGCTCGGCAATAAAACTTGACAGCGTGTTACCAAAATACAATTTATTTATTATCAATCTATTATTATCATTTATCAAGTTGGAAGAGTTTATCAAACTGTTATAACTTTTATTAATTTCTCTCTTTTCGAAACTCGTTTCAAACTGATGGAATTTATCAGTTTTCGAAACAGTTATCAGACGCAAATTACAATTT
>Ga0302288_1000770_pt1 | contig 23659 bp, 17 predicted proteins | sample III_Fen_N1_1_FD_194549 | JGI IMG/M metagenome (GOLD analysis project Ga0302288, IMG submission 194549) | Peat permafrost microbial communities from Stordalen Mire near Abisko, Sweden - III_Fen_N1_1 | ecosystem: Environmental > Terrestrial > Soil > Wetlands > Permafrost | place: Sweden: Abisko...
TGGAGATGGCTTTAAATTCAGAGGTCGTGGTTGGATACAATTGACGGGCAAAACAAACTATCAATTGCTTGGAAAAACTTTTGGAGTAGATTTCGTTAGCAATCCCGACTTAGTAGCAAAAGAGCCTTATAATAGTTTAGCTGCAGGTTGGTTTTGGGATAAAAGAAAACTAAATACCTTTGCCGATACCGACGATATTACAAGCATTACCAAAAAGATAAATGGAGGTTTAAACGGTTTTGACGATCGTAAAAAATGGCTCGATAAAAGTAAAACTGTATTGCCATATTAATACGATAAAAAACTTTTAAAATAATGAGAAATTTAATACCGATGAAAGGGTTATTATCGATACTTCTTGCTTTACCTTTTTACTCATCGTTTTCGCAAGAAAAACCAGCATTAGTTTTTGTAAATATTGAAGGAAATTATGCAAAACTTTCAAAAGAAGATGGAACACCTTCAAATGGTCAAAGTTCAAATACAAAAACATTGTTTATTGGATCTTCGGTTTCATTTTATAAGAATGCAAAAATATCGATAGGCTTAGGTGTCGATTATGGCTCTGAAAAAGAAAAACGTGAAAGTGTAATTATGCTCGATGGTATTACTGATGGAACAACAACGGTTTCAGAAAAAATTATTCGAGTTGACGTAATGGATTTAAAATCGAGTGCTCTAATATATAATGTACATATAGCATACACAAAAGCTATAACTAACAATTTTTTTTTTATTTCAACATTCAAAGTAAATTATGGTATTATTAATGCATCGTATAGATCTATACCCTATACAATGACTTACTTTGGAGACGATACAAATTACCCTAAATTGCATACCTCACCATCAATTGACCATACAATTCAAACCGAAAATTACAATAATAAATATTTCGGTTTGAATGTTTGTCCTGAATTATTATACTTTATCTCAAATCATTATGGCTTTTTTATTAAAGCTAATGGGATAGCTTTTACAATGTATGACTGGAAAAAACAAAACACTTCATGGCTATGTAATCTAAGTCCTAGTTTCTGGAATTTTGGGATTACTGTAAAAATATAGTTTTTACAAATGATAAAAAATGAGTGGTACATAATTGCAGAATCAAAAGAAGTTCGCAAAAACATTATTGGATTAACCCGCATGGGCGAAAAAATGATTTTATGGCGAGATACTCAAGGAATTGTTAATTGTATAGCCGATAAATGTTGCCACCGAGGTGCATCATTAGCCTGTGGAAAAATAAAAGGCAACGAAGTAGAATGTCCCTTTCATGGCTTTTTATTTGATTCTACAGGAAAGGTTGTTAGTATTCCAGCTAATGGCAAAAACAGTCCAGTTCCGGTGAATATGCATGTTAATTATTACAAAACATACGAAGCAAATGGATTCATCTGGATTTGGTGGGGCGAAGTTGATAAAGCATCAAACAAACCTTTTTTCTTTCAAGAATTAAAGAGCCTCTCCTACTCATCGTTTAACGATAATTGGAATGTACATTATTCGCGAGCCATTGAAAATCAACTCGACGTTGTGCATATTCCATTTGTACATAAAACGACTATTGGCAGAGGAAATAAAACAATTGTTAATGGTCCTGTTGTAGTAAGAGACGGAGAACTAATTACATTTTATGTCAATAACATTTCCGATGATGGAAATACAAAAGCTTTAAAACCTGAAGAAATTACTGATTATAAAAAGCTATTCCATTTGCAATTTCATTATCCCAACATTTGGCAAAATTGTATTTCCGACAAACTAAGGATTTTTGCAGCTTTTGTTCCTATCGATGACGATAATACAATTATCTATATCCGTTATTACCAAGGCATTATTAAAGTCCCAATAATAAAAGAGATATTCAACTATATAGGAAAATTGTCGAGTATTGTAATTTTAAGACAAGACAAACGAGTAGTTGAAACACAATTACCAAAAATGAGTCCGTTCAAAATGGATGAAAACCTTATTCAAGGTGACAGACCAATTATTGAATATCGTAAACATCGCCAAGAGCTTATTGATAAAGCCAAGGGACTTTAGTTTAGATTAACTCCCAGTTTTATTTTTACATAATCGTCGGGAACTGCAAAGTTTTGATTCGCATTTGAATAATTTACTTTCTTAATCGTTCCATAAATAGCTTCTGCACCAATGTATAAAGCTTTCCAACGAAAATTCATTCCAAATGAATATTTGAATCCAAAACCTAAACCATCGTCATCCATTAATGATGTTTTAACATTATCGTATACAACGGTACCACGACCTTTAAAATAGATATCGGTATATCCATCTTGGAAACATTCAATAGAAAGATTTGGACCAAAATTAAGCCCCCAACGACCAGTTATAACGGTAGATTTGTCTGATTTACCAGCTTCATTGAAAGTATAATAATTGCACCCCAGAGTTAAGAAATCACCAGTAAAACCTAGACGAGCATATTTAGTTATTGGAAGTAATCGAATATGCCACACACCACCTAATTCAATTTCACCAGAAAGTGTTTGAAGATTTGATGGATTATAAATATTCAATCGGCTTTTACTTGGGAAAGCATATCCGATATTAAAAAAGGTTGTATTCTCAAAATCACCTTTCCCACTTAAAAATGCAAAACTTTGTAAGCTTGCACATACGAATAAAACGAGTAAAATTCTTGACATACGCTTTAAATTTAGGAGTTACATTATTAAAAAAAATAGCAATAGGAGTATTCTATACTCAAATATAAGAAAAATAGTTGACATTTAAAATAACAACGATAATCATTCCTAAATCAATTTCACAATTGATAAAAGCAATAATTAATGTATACACAGCTTTTATTCCCAATCGATTTTATTACATTTGTTTTGGATTTAGCAAAAGGGTATAAAAATCCAAATACATTTAAAATGAATTATTTACACAATGAATATATATAGTAGAACATTACTTTTTCTTTTGTTTTTTTGGAGTACAACACAAACTGTACTTTCTCAACCATCAGAACGCTCAACAGATATTGAAGAAATCAATGGTAAAAAAGTATTTGTACACACTGTAAAAGCTGGAGAAACGGTTTATAATCTTTGCAAATTATATAATTGTACGGAACAAGAATTAAAACAACTGAATCCAGGTTCTTTAGTTGCTGGAATTACAATTGACCAAAAAATATTATTTCCTTATTCTGAACCAATCAAACCTCGTAGTTTCGGAGGATCATCAACATCGCATACTGTTGAAAAAGGTGAAACGATGTATGGTATTAGTAAAAAATATGGAATAACAATAAGTGAGCTTTTGTCGAAAAATCCAATATTAACCGATGGAATTAAAATCGGTCAAGTGCTAATTATTCCAGTTGTTTCTAGTTCTGAGACAAATACAACAACAACTACCACCAAACCAACTAAGGCTGAATTAAAAGCTGTAAAAAAGGAAGCTTTATTCCCTGCTCAACAATCGGTAAAGCCAGATACACATACGGTTGTCAAAACTGTTCCACGTGTTGATTTATGCGATTCATTATTGTCAATTTCAAAAACGAAATCTGCAAATATTGCATTTGTTTTACCTTTTTGTCTTAAATCAAACGATTCGGTATCGGCTTCAAATTTTGCTCTTAGTAAAGATGATAGAGTTTATGGTAAAAGTCTTCCATATTTGGAATTTTATGAAGGTGCATTGATTGCACTCGACTCGCTAAAACGCTTAGGATATTCGTTCCAAATTTATGCTTACGATTCTCAAAAAGACAGTTTAGGAATTGAATCGATAATTAAAGAATTATCATCAAAGAAAATAGATTTAATTATTGGTTCAAACGATCAAGACGAGTTTGAAAAATTAGCAGCATTTGCTAAAAAACGTTTCATTCCAATTGTATCGCCACTTTCTACAAATTTGAATCTTGCAGGGAATAATCCACAAGTTTTCTTGGCAAATACACCTTTAAAATGTCGTTTACAGGCTGAAGCTCAATATTCACTTTCTTTGAAAAAGAATAATTATGTGCTTATTCACAATGGTCATTTAAACGAAATAGAAAATATAGAAAAGATAAAATCGTTTATGCTTCCTACTTATAGTGATGATACAGCATTAATGAACAAACACGTTAAGGTTATTCGCTTTAGCACGTATTCGATGGCCAAAATCGATAAGGCTATGACTGCCGAAGATAATATTGTTATTATACCATCAGAAGATCAAGCGTTTATAAATGATGTATTAACTAAGCTTAACAATTACAAACGTCGTTACCCAATGGAATTGCATGGTATGGCAATGTGGGAAAGTTTTAAAAACTTAGAACTCGATTTCTTATTCGATCTTCATTTTAAATGTGCAACAAGTACCTATCGCGATTATACCGATTCGAAGGTAAAGAACTTTATAATTAACTATCGTAATATTTATAAAAATGAGCCTGGTAAATTAAGCTTCCTTGGTTTTGATGTAATGATGTATTTTGGTAGCTTATCTGCACGTTATGGACGCTCTATTGCCGAATGTGGTATAAAGGAGAAATATAAAGGAATTCAAAATTCATTCTCGTTTGCATCGATGGGCAAAGGTGCTGGTTTTTATAATTCGTATGTTAATATACTTGAATATGCAGCCGATTACAAGCGTAACAGTATTCCTATTAACATAAATACAAAGACTACACAAATAGAACCTTCGGAAAAGAAAGCTACGGTAAAACCTCAATCAAGCGAAGAAGAAGAAGATTCGGACGGCGAATAAATATTTTATTTCCCCGAGAAATGTTCTCGGTAGTTTTTAGGTTGTAAATCGGTATATTCTTTAAATACACGATTGAAATGCTGAATGTTATTATATCCAACCTTAAATGCTATTTCAGAGACTTGTAGCGACGATACTTTAAGCAATCGTTTAGCTTCTTCCATTCTTATTTGGTTCAAATATTGGCGAAAGCTTAAATCGGAATGTTGTTTCAAAAGTTCCGATGTCATTTCTTCCGAAACACCACTTTCATTGGCAACATCGCTTAATCGAAGATTCGGATTTTGATAGTTTGCACCAATATATTCTAATATTTTTGATTGTGTTTCGGGAATCTTTTCTTTGAATTTTGTCATTTCAATGGGCATGTAAATGTATTTGATATACATCTTTTTAACTTTCCAACTGAATAAAACTATGAGGATATAATAGATTAAAGCAAATAGCAAAAACGTATTTATGAATGGAACAAAATCATATTTCAGTTTCATCTCATCGATTCTTAAATCGATAGGTTTATTGTGAGGATTGGTATTATGACTAAATAACCAAATTGTTTGAATCTTATTCAATGTTTTAATCTCTACATTATTCGCTTTTTGAGGATTCAAATTAAGCCACCAATCGGGAATTACATTAATATCGCTTGCTTTAATCTCAAATTCATTTTTTCCTTTTTTTAGCTCGAACGATTTCATCAAAACAGGTATTGTATTTGGCTTTGATGTGTCGGAATAATGATCGATAAATTGATTAACAATTAGTGAAAGTCGAACGTTTTCTTTTGCAAATATCTTTAAGTTAAATCCTAAATTCTCAATTGAATAATACGATTTATCTTTTTTGTCAATTTGCAAACCAGCATAAGCATATTGATAAATATTGCCTAATGAATATGTCAAATGAATTGAACCATTTTGAACTGTAACTTTTGAACTCGAATTTCCATTATGGACAGAACTGTCGTCCATTCCATATTTACGATAAACAGGATTATTAATGATATCTATTTCAAAAGCTTGAACATAAATATATACAAAAAATAAAACCACGAAAGGAAGTGGTAATAATATCCAATAAACGATTTTTTGAGTGAGATTCATAAATAAACCCTTAATCTTTCCAAATTGAAATTCAAATGTAAAGAAAAATATTGGTTTTGTATTTTAAGTGATAGAAAGAATATAAAACCGCATTTTGAACTCCCCCCCGGTGCTTTGCACCACCCCCTCTCTATGCATAGAGAGGGGGAAAGTTTGCAACGCAAACTGGGGGTGAGTTACAAAAGAAGAAAAGAGACAGAAAAAACGACAATAATTCGTATAACAAATTGAATAAACAAAAAAGCTGTTAAATCCCACATAAAATAGGTTTTAACAGCTTTTTTATTTATTAATTGAAAGTTTATTTCTTCAAAAAATATCCCTTTCCAGGAACTATTTGAGTTAGACTATTTGCTGTTCCATTGGGAACCCAAAATCCGTCAAAGTTTTTAATCATTGAACAATTGGTCGAACTAAAATTTGTTGTAATTGTTGTAGCAGTTTGATAAGTACAACCTAATAGTTGCCAACCTGTATTTGTTGTAGGAATGGTAGTTGGAATAGCTGCTCCAAGAACATTTAAAGTTCCAGCTGTATTCATTTTTATAAAATATCCTTTTCCAGGAATAATGGTTTTTAATGAATTAAATAAGGTGTTTTGTGTTTTATTCCAAAATCCATCCATAGTTTTTAAATCTGCAACATCAAGTCCAGTAAAAACAGTTGTAATTGTGCTATCGGCTGGACGAACATTAATAGAAATTAAATTCCAACCAGCTTTCAAACTTATTGATTGTTGGAGATTAATTTTAATGTTGAAAATAAGAGTTACTTGTTTAATATCGTTTGCACTTTTTGTATAAACTAAAGCTTGTTTTAAAGTGTAAGAATCATCTGCTTTACAAACATTTGGATATTGTCCAACATTAGCTGTCAGGCTAGCAATAGTTAATTCAGAAAAGATATATGGAGATGTTGCATAAGTTGTTGTAGCTCCTGAATTTGTAAACCAATGTCCAGGTGCATTAGCAGTAGATACTGAGTCTAATGAACCATTAGGATTAATTGCATAATACTTAATTGTTGTTCCCAAAGCACTAGCAATTTGAGCAATTGTTAAACCAAAATCTTTTACAATACGAGCAGAATCAAGCTTAACTGTTGTAGCAGTATAATCTGTCATTGGATTCATTGCAACGGTATAAACAAGAGTGTCGTTTGGTATTGCTGTGAAAGTTGCAGTAATGGTTTTGTTTCCCGTCATTGTAACCGAAAGTGGATTTGTAGTTCCTGAAGCACTGCCACTCCAACCCGAAAATATAAAACCTGTTGCTGGTGTAGCTGTAATTGTTTGCACACTTCCTTGATCGAATGTACCCGATGCTGGAGAAACAGTTCCAGATCCAACTATCGTTGTGGCAAGTGTAAAAGTAACCGTTGCTCCACAAGTTGGGGTTGCACTAAATGCCATTTGTGCGGCAGTGAAATTAGTATACGTAGCATTTATATCAACATTCGATGCATCAGTTGCTCCTTTACCATCGCATTCGGTACGACCATTTCTCCAATATGCTGGTTGTAGGTATACTCCATTGGTTGAACATGTTCCAACTTCGGCATCACCACCAACAACCACCGCATTACCATAAGTAGCTCCCCAAACCATTGCATTTCCTTGAACCTTTGCTGTACCCGATACTGTACCACCTTCCATCCAGCCATTGCCTTCAACTATGGCACTTCCCGAAATGGTAGCATTATAAACCATTGCATTTCCGCGTATGATTGCCGTTCCACTAATATTTCCACCTTCAACAGTTGCAAAATCTTCGATTCGTGCCGTTGCACCAACCGTTCCTCCAAGCACCATTGCGTATGGACCAACATATGCTCCCGCATTTACCGATGCGTTGTTTGAAACCCATCCACCACCATTAGCATGAATTTTTCCATTTGTTTTTAAAAATTTTCTAAACTCACTTGCAGTTTGGTAACCTTCGGGATTGGCATTCGCAATTTTTACTTCATAAGGATATCTTCTTTGTTTTGGATATCCTTCATCCATATTGTAATTGATATGAGCTTTAGGTGCCGAAAATACTACTAAATAGATGTTAGCTTCGGTAGCTGCATCGAGTGTAAATGATGCTTCTCCATCGGTACTATACATGGGGCTGTAGCGAGATATTGTTCCGTCCGATTTTGTGGTAACAAATCCATATCGCCATCCTGCTTGTGCATTATTAACTTCGGTATGACCTTTAAATATAATAGTTACTTTCTTTTGAGTAGCAGTACAAGTAGGATATAGTGGAATTACATTCATACCATAATCTTGTGGTGCCCAATCGTCATTGGTATAAAACTGATCGGTTGTGCCACTAACTTTGGTTAATAGTGTATATTGTCGACTCGTATATCGAGGCATGCTATTCTTAACATATTGATAGGCCTTGCGGATAGTTATCCCAAAATTGCTCGTTGTATTTATTTTACTGTCCCATTGTATTGGATAATCGAATGCTGGTTGCCGTTGTGCATAACCCCAAAGATAATCGTTGAGTTGTTCTTGCGTAAAGCCTTTTAAACGTTTAATAGTCTCGAGTGGATGTTCATTAGCTTTCGATTCTGCCCACATACGTCGTGTAAAATCAAAACCATCTTTCTCTTGAACATAGTACATGAGGTGAAAACAGGTGTAATGATGACGCATTGACGACCACATTAAATGACGTGTTTGGATCCAACGAGTTAATGTTCCATCAATATCTGCCCACTGCGGATATACCTGACCACGCATAAAATTAGCATGCGTCTCGAAAAATGATCCAGCTGCATCATATCCTGCAAAGGCACAGTTATTTCCTGTATTTTCTTGTATGTGTTGCATCATTTGAAGGGTATGTGCAAATTCGTGACTCAATGCTCCACCATCTTTACAAGCACTAGGGTGGCAAAACATTGCCCCAATGGTATTATCGAACGAGCTGGCTTGTGCAAATGCATTTAATCGGTCGTCGGTAGAGTTCCACGTACCCATAATAATGGTAATGATTTTATATTTCCCCAAATTTTTAGTTGGATCATTACTGCAGAATTTCAAATCGGTTATGTATTTCTTAAAGCTGTATTCAAGAGTATCGGCTATCGATTTAGGATTGAAGCGTAAATTTGCATCAGAATAGGTTGTTGGGTCTGTTCCTACTTTATCACCCCAGTAAAGCACGAAGTTAGTCGATTCATATTTCCTAGTATTCGAAATATTATTATAAAACTCACTTGCTGGATTTGAAAAATCAGTAGGTATATACAATGTTTTTTGCGAGAAACATTGAATACTAATAAAAAGCAATGTTGTGATGAGAAGTTTAATCTTATTCATAGCTTATAATTTTAAAATAATATTCAAATGTGAAATAATTCTATTCATCAATAGTAAACTATTGTTTCAAAACATAGGTAAAATTGCTCAAAGTGTCAAAAATACACTTTATTTTAATAATACAAAAAAAGTATTATCGTTTTAAACAATAATACTTTAAGTTAGTGTGTTATTTACCTTATGATTACTTCAATAATAAATATCCTTTACCCGATTCAAAGTTTAGAATGCTGTTTGTTGTTCCATTGGGAATCCAAAATCCATCGAAGTTTTTTATTTTAAAACTATTGGTATCATTGAAAATGGAAGAAATTGCTGTAGCAGTTTGATATGGGCAACCAATAATTTGCCAACCAGTTTTAAATGTTGAAGGAATTAATGATTGAGCGAGTGGTTTTCCAAATAATGCTAAACTGCCTGCTACATTCATATTTACGAAATAACCATTTCCCGAAGTTATTGTATTCAAAGAATTAAGTACAGTTTTTTGACCTAAACGCCAAAAAGCATCCATCGTTTTTATTTCCAAAACATCTAAACCATTAAACAATGTAGCAATAGTTGAATCGTTTGGTCTAACATTTATAGAAATAAGATTCCATCCTTGATTTAAGCTTATTGTTTGTTTCGAAAGTACTGTAATTTTATGATTCATTGTTGCTTTACATCCATTAACACTGGTATATGTTGCACTATAAATACCTTCATTTGCTACAGTAATCGACGTTAAACTTATTTGTCTTGATGTACTTGAATAAGCATTTGGTCCAGTCCATGACCAGCCAGTTGTAACATTAGGTTGAGGACCAAGATTTACTGTTTGACCAGCTAATACCGTTGAATCTTTTGCTGCTACCCAAGCTCCTCCATTTACTTGCATATAAGCTGTAATTGTTGGCAATGGATTTACTGTAATGGCAATTGTTGCTCGTGAACTTTCACATGAACCAATTGTTTGAGAAACATAGTAATTCGTTGTTCCTGTTGCGGTAGACGTCGGTGTTGGTGCTGAAGCTAATGCTGTTCCACTTGTTGCACCGCTGTACCATTTTAAAGTAGTACCAGTTGCTGATAATGCTGTTGTTGTTGCATTCTGACAATATGTTACTGGAGTAGTTATAGTGGGTGTAGAAGGTGCAGCGTTTATAGTTACTACGATTGCTGCCCGAGGACTTTCTATTGTATTTACTGTTTGACTTACATAATATGTTGTTGAACCAACTGTAGAAGTTAATGGTGTAGGTGCTGTTCCACTACTTGTTCCACCTGTTGCAACCGTATACCATTTTAAAGCAGTTCCCGTTGCTGATAATGCTGTTGCAGTAGTATTTTGACAATATGTTACCGGTGTTGTAACTGTTGGTGGAATACTGCTTGCAGAATATCCTACGACACATTGTCCACTTTTATTGGTATACGCATTTCCATTTTTAACTCCTTTACAGTCGTTTGTATTACAGCTAATTGTTGTGTGAGTTCCATAAACACCATACATTAATGCATTTATTCCCGATCTATCTGTTTGTGCTCCTGTAAGTCTATCAAATAATGTAGTGCTGTTATCGCCTTGAAACCCAGGATCCCAATAAATAAGGATAAGTCCATTTTTTCTTGCTGCTGTAGTAATATATCTAAAGTAATATTCTCTTGAGGCTAAATGTAATGTTGCATTTGCTCCTGTAAGTGATAAGCGTTTATTTACACCAAATTCACCAACAATTACAGGAATACCTTTATCGACAAACTGAGATTTCATGTTTTGAAATTGTGTATCTAAAAAAGCCTCTTCTCCCCATGTTGGATTATGTGAGGCATCGGTTGTTGAATGAAAACAAGAACCCCAATAGTAAAACATTTTTCCCCAAGAAGCATCAGTAGACATTAAGCAATATTGATATGGAGTGTAATAATGCACTTCGGCCATTAATCGGCCAGTTACATTATCTGTTGGCATGGTATTCATTAACGAAAATGTTTTCTCGGTATCGGTTCCTGGACCTTGAACTATTAAAATTCGCTGACTATTATTACCTCCTGTAGCACGAACAGCATTTATGAATGTTTGATGATATGATAGTAAAACTGTCATACCCGTAGCATCAGAGACATCAGGTTCGTTAGCACTTGCAAAAAGCAGATGTTCATCGTAGCTTTTAAAATAATTTACAATTTGAGTCCAATACGTTTTTTGCTTTGCATTTACTGCGGTTTGTGCAGATGTTGTACAATTGTTTTCGAGCCAGCCATTGTCCCAGTGAATATTGATAATAACATACATTTGACGACCGATACAATAATCGACCACTTGTTTTACACGAGTTAACCATGCAGCATCAATAACCGAATTTGTTGAATGATTATCCCAAGCAATAGGAATTCTGATTGTATTGAAACCAGCAGCCTTTACCGAATCGATTAATCGTTGGTTTACATTTGTTTCACTCCATGCATCGCCAGTGCTCCACACTGCCTCTAAGCTATTCCCGATGTTCCAACCAACAGTCATTGAACTTGCCACTTGGGTTGCTGTAGGAAATGTTTGCGAAAATGATTGGAAAGACAAGAATACAGTAATACTTACAAATAGTAAAACTCTAAGTATGGTTCGTTTCATAATTTTATATTTACGATAATTGAGACTATAAGCCCTTCGACAAGCTCAGGGTGACTTCAAAGTTTGCTTGTTCAACGTTAATTAACATTATTATTCTTTAGGAGTTCAATTTTATTGTTATTCAATAGCAGTATATCTAAAATTCTTAAAAACAACTTTCCCATTTCCAAATGAGCAAAGTCCTAAGCGTAAGCTCAAAAATCCTCCTAAAACATTATGATTTAATGATGAAACTTCAATTGAATTTTCGATCTTTTGCCAGTTTTTTCCATCTAAACTGTAAAACATATCGACTGTGTTATCCACTTTTTTGAGTCGTAGAAATACATGATTTTTGATTACCGATTTTTCAGTTGGAAACTGCCAGCCTCTAAGGTTTGCCAGAATATTTTCCTTATCGGCTAATATTCCCGAAAAATAATTATTGTTATAAAACAAAACTAATCCCCCAATTGCATCATTATCGATTGTCATTTCTACTTCTGCAATATACGAATGGTCGCTAGGAACACAAAGTAATGGCGAACAATTTCCTACCGAATTACCTTTTGCATTTATCACTAAACTTTCGTTTTTAAGCGAAAATCTAGTGCTGTCTAAATCTTCCCAAAAGCTCCATTGTGGTTTTAAAGTTTTTTCATTAAAACTATCGCTTAACGAATATGTTGATATTTGATTTCCCTTCGTTGAAATATCACTTTCAACAACTTTGTACCAACCATCGTTTGTCCATTCTACTTGCTGTAATAAGGTTTGACGACCCATATTGTAAAAGCCATTTTCGTATGCATGATATACAATCCACCATTTGCCACTGGCATCTTCGAACAAGGTTCCATGTCCTTTCGACCACCATTGCTCTGATGTTTCTTTCGTTCTGATTATTGGATTAAAGGGCGATTGTTCCCAAGGGCCAAATGGCGACTTTGATCGTGCTGAAATAACCATGTGACTGGTTGCTGGGCCTGCTGTTCCACCCTCGGCATGAGTAAGATAATAGTAATCATTATGTTTTACCATCTTTGGGCCTTCCATGCAAAAACATTCGATTGTCCATTCGCGAGGAATTTTCCAACCATCGTACATGTGTTTCATTTCACCTGTTACCGAAAGTCCATCGTCCGACAACGGAACATAGCCACCAGAGCTAAACATCAAATATCGTTTCCCATTTGAATCGGTAAAATGCCCGGGATCGATATTCCCAACTTTCAAATCGATAGGTTCACTCCAAGGGCCTTCAATACTATTTGCCCAAACAACATAATTTGTATTATTTACTGGAAAGTAGATGTAAAATTTATTCTTGTATTTAACTAAATCGGGAGCCCAAACGCAACCGATATTTTTATTCTATGCATGTGTTACAGGAGTCCAGTTACGTAAATCGTTCGATTTCCATATTAGTAAGCCCGGAAAATAGTTGAACGATGAATGAACAATATAATAAGTATCACCATCACGCAAAATACTTGGATCGGGATAATCGCCCCGAAAAATTGGGCAAATCGCATTCAATTTATTTGTTTCACTACCATTTTTCACTTGAGCAACAGATAGTACATGTAACTGAATAAACAGTAAGCTTAAAAGAATGTATTTCATCGTAGAAAGTATATTTTTAAATTAAGGTTAATCAATTATTTAATAGTCATAATTACCGTTTCTTTCGTATTTGCATTACTTAATGTAAAGAAATAAACACCCGATGATAGGTTGAATTGTAATACATTCTCAGGTGCATATTGCAATTCTTTCGTAAGCACACATTGTCCTACAGAATTGAATATCTCAACCTTTGAATATTCAAATATCGATTTAATCTTTACACTATTTGTTGTTGGATTTGGATAAATACTAATAACATCGCTATTTACATTGTTAAATCCCGTTTTTGATACTTTGCTAAAGTTTATCCAATTGATATTGAAACCACCACCAGTAATTGATAATTTTAGCTTTTTGTTTTTACCCGGTTTCAATTTAATATTTGAGAAACTAAGTGTTTTCCAATTTTGCCATCCACCAGTAACAGCAATGCTCGTTTTACATAATTCAGTACTATCGAGTTCTAGTTTTAATCCACCTCCCCAAGAAGAAGCTACTCTGAATTGAATATCGGCAATAGTATCGTTTACATCAACGGTATAGAGTAGCCATTCGCCAGCTGCAGCACAACCAATATCAGTATTATTGCCAGTATCACCTCCAATTTCAATATCAACATCATCGGTTCTATATTGTCCTAAAGCATTGCCTAAATCGGTGTCGAAATACGATACATTAAGACCTCCTGTATCATAGTTCTCAACTTCTACTTTTCCCGGAATTTGAGCTGCAGTGCCTGAATATGGTCCAGGAGTTTGAAGTGTTAAAACAGAATTTGAAATTGATGATAATGAATAAGCATTGTTGTTTTTAGCTTTTATTCGATACAAATATAATGTACTTCCAATAAGTCCAGTATTGGTGAAAATAGTGTCGTTAACGTTTGTTGTACCAATCGAATCATACTTCATAGTAGTGCTGTTATATCTTTCAATAACATAGCTTGTAGCATTTGAAACCACGTTCCATTTCAATTGAACTTTATTGTACGAAAGAGCTGTTATAGATTTTACAACTGGAGTTGCCATTCCGTTTTGAGTTTCAACAGTACCTATTGACCAACTGTATGGAGGAATGGAATCTGTTTCGTAATCAAACCAATCGAAGTCGGCTGGATTTGTGTTCGACGAACCATTTCCCGATGCATACATGCCTATATAAGTACCAGTAAATCCACCAATAACTTCGGTAGATAATGATTTTGTTGCAGTAGTTCCAATCAATAAAGCCGGTTTACCTTCTTGTTGAATCCAGAATGAATATTCTAAATCAGTTGCTCCTACTCGTAGTATTACATCAGCATTATCAATCGTTTTATATTGTATTCCTGTTATTTGATCTTTCAGATATTGTCGTAACATAATAACTCGTTCGCCATTAAACATTGTAACCAGAAAATCGAACTGATTTTTATCGTCTCCTCTAACAACCAAACCAGCTTCTTCCGTTTCTTTTGTTGGAGTAAAACTAAGCTTTGTCGATGCTACCATATTGAATGCTGTTTGTCTGCGACAGATAAAAGCTGGAGAATTCTTTTCCTTGAAATTTATAGCTGAACCTTGCAAACGTAAATAACCTTTTTTAGCAGTCAATGACCAGTCGCTATTATGAGGATTTCGAATAAAATTCCAAGGTAAACCAAGTGTCAAACTATCAAAATCATCTCTAATAGAATCTTTATCCCAAACTTGTTTTGGTAGGTTTGGACTGTTTAATTGTAAAGGCACAATCCCATCGGTTCCAACTTTTGGCCAACCGTTCGAATCCCATGTTACAGGAGCAAGAAATGTTTCACGCCCCAAATGATGATAATTGCCACCAACAGGTCGTATTCCTAAACAAACCAACCACCAGCTACTATCTTTCAATTGAAATAAATCGGCATGACCAATTGCTTGAAACTGATTTTTAGGAGCATCTTTATGCGATACTACCGGATTGTTTGGATTAACGGTAAACGGTCCCCATGGCGATTTACTTCTTTGTATAACTTCCATGTGTTGATATCCTGTTCCTCCTTCGGCCGACATTAAATAATAATAACCGTTAATTTTGTATAAATGCGGACCTTCGGGACTTGAACTTCCTGTACCTTGAGCAATCATTTTGGGAACACTATTAAATTTTCCAGTAGATACATTTAAAGAAGCTTGTGCAAAACCTCCATTATCTGGGAAAGTGTAATACACACTATCGTTTGCAAACAATAGTGAAGGATCGCATGCCCAATGATTTACCCAATTGGGTTCTGACCAAGGACCTGCTGGATTTTTTGCAGTAACATAGAATGAACCTTGCGTACCTTGACCTCCATAATTAGTACAGACAACATAAAATGTTCCATTATTATAACGAATTGTTGGAGCATATAAACCACCAACACTAGCATCGCATCCCATTAACGGTAATTGAGTTGGCGTGGTTAATACATATGAAATCATCTTCCAATGAATTAAATCGGTACTATGATATAGTGGCAATCCCGGAAAATACTCGAATGTAGAAGTTACAAGATAAAAATCGTCTCCAACTCGACAAATGCTTGGGTCGGGATTCATACCAGTAAGTATTGGATTTTGAAATGTTGTTTGAGCCTTTACACATAAAGAAAGGAAAACGAAAAGAGAAAGTACTATTTTTTTCATGATGATTAATTAGTATTTAATTCATTTGTTATTTTTAATATGATGATTGTTGAAGATGTCTTAAACCTACGAGGTTTTTAAAATCTCGTAGGTTTCCTAAATATCTACGTTACTTACTCCAACTATAAGGAACCGTAGGATCAACATCCATATCGAACCAATCGAAATCGGCAGGATAGGTATTTGCAACTCCATTTCCCGAAGCATACATTCCAATATATACTCCTGTAAATCCACCAATCGTTTCGGTTGCTAAATATTTTGTTTCTGCTGAATTAACTAAAATGGCTGGCTGTCCTTCTTTTTGAATCCAGAATTTGTATTCCTTTTCGGTTGCACTTATCCTTAGTATAACATCGCCTTCGGGAATTTCTTTGTATACAACACAAACAATATCGCCTTTCATTGTTTGACGGAGCATTACAACACGTTTGCCTTTATCCATGGTAATAAGAAAATCGTAATGATTCTTATCATCGGCTCTAACTACCAATCCAGCTTCTTCATTTGGTTTTTTAGGATTGAAACTGATTTTTGCTGATGCAACAACATTATAGGCAGTTTGTCTACGTCCTATAAATGCGGGCGAATCTTTTAATCGGAAATTTTTAGCTGAACCATTAAGGCGAAGATAACCTGGATTGGCTGTCAACGACCAATCTTCAGCATGAGGATTACGAATAAAATTCCAAGCTAAAGCTAATGGAGTGCTCGTAAAATTGTCGCGAACTGAATCTTTTTCCCAAACGTGTTGTGGTAATTTAGGTAATGGTAATTCTTCTTTCACAATACTGCTTGTTTCAACTTTTGGCAAGCCGTTTTCATCCCAAGTTATGGGAGTAAGAAATGTTTCACGACCCAAATGATGATACGTTGTTCCAGTAGTAGGGCGGATTCCCAAACAGACAAGCCACCAACCATCGGGTGTTTCAACTATATCGGCATGTCCAATTGCTTGAAAAGGATTCTCGGGATATTTCATATGCGAAACAAGTGGATTATTCGGGTTAGCCTTAAATGGCCCCCAAGGCGATTTACTGCGTTGAATAACCTCGCGATGATCGTAACCAGTTCCACCCTCTGCCGACATTAAATAGTAATAATCTTTAATTTTATAGAGATGCGGACCTTCAGGACTTGAACCACCTTTGCCTGATGCAATTATTTTGGGTTCGAAATTAAATTTCCCCTTATATAAATCGAGTGTTGTTTGTGCAAATACATTACCAGCATTAGGAATTGTATAATAAACGCTATCGTTATCGAATAACAAAGACGGGTCGCAAGCCCAATGTTTTACCCAATGTGGTTCCGACCATGGTCCTGTTGGACTCGATGATGTTACATAAAATGATCCTTGCGAACCTTCGCCACCATAATTAGTACAGACAACATAAAAAGTACCTTTATTGTACCGAATTGTTGGTGCATACAAACCACCCACACTCGATTCACAACCTATTAACGGTAATTGAGTTGGTGTTGTCAATACATATCCTATCATTTTCCAATGAACCAAGTCTTTACTGTGGTAAATAGGTAAACCAGGAAAATATTCGAATGTTGATGTTACCAAATAATAATCATCGCCAACTCTACAAATACTAGGGTCGGGATTCATTCCTGTAAGTATCGGATTTTTAAACGTTGTTTGTGCTTGAATTGCAAAAATGGAAAGCAAAAATAGAATAGTAAAAAACGTTTTTTTCATAGTGAAACATTTAAGCTTTTATAGAATTATTGACGATACAATAGTAGCTTAAATGTTTATTTTCCTTTTTGCATAAAAGGCATTTCTTTTTGCAAAACGTGTAAAATGACAGTAGAATGTGGGAAAAGAAGAATTTTATGTGTTTTTGCTGTTGGATGTAACGATTAATTAGAGGATTGGGTAGAGACGCAATCATCGATTAATGTTCATCGTTCATAAAACACATCGTCCAACCATCTAGCAGGATTATTTATTATATAATGTTCAATTCGTTGAAACGATTCCTCGTTTCTGATAATGTGATCGTGGTAACGCGATTGCCATTTGAATTCCATTGTATTAATTCCTGCATATTTAGTTACACCAATTTTAAATCCACGAACAATAGATGCTAAATTTTGGGATTGCGGACCAAATTTATTTCCATTGGTTGATGATATTGATGGAATTAATGACGGCGATGGTAGAGACGCAAAATATTGCGTCTCTACGGTTACATCAACATTAATTGCTACATCAACATTTTTATATTCCGATTTATCAATAATAATTATTCCATGAACATGATTGGGCATTACAACAAATGCACCCAATTTTACAAATGGAAAATGAAATGGAATTTCGTTCCAACATTTTTGGGCAATTTTGCCAATTTCCGACAATTCCATTGTTTCATTAATAATTTCACCAAACTAACAGATCTTTTATGCTGTGCAAATGGTTACAAAATATTGGGCATTGGTGCTATAGTCCCAATGTCGCAAACGTGCAGATGGTATGCGGTATTTGTTTTTAAATTTATCGGACATTTTGAAATGAATTCATGTTTCATTTCAAAAATAGAAAAAAAGAATGTACATACAAATTAAAATGGGGATTTAATGTATTATAGGGGTAGAGACGCAATATTTTGCGTCTCTACAATGGTTGCATCAAAACAAAATTAGCATTTAATTACATTGAGGGAAGAAATCATCGTAAAACAATAGAGACGCAAATATTGCGTCTCTATGAATGTTGTTGCATTTATGTTGTTATTGCTTTTAGATTTATTAATCAAACCCACCCAGCATTATATCAAAATGCTATTTTTTAATAATCTTTAAAGTAGAAACTTCGTTACCATTAGTTGTAAGCTTAACAAAATAAATACCTGAAGCATAATCACTAAAATTAATAATCAAATTGCCATCAGATATAAATGATGGTTCATAATAGACTAATTCACCCATTGAGTTTAAAACAGTGTATGAACAATTTGTAGGTTCATTTTTAAAGGATACGTTCAAAGTATTTTCAATTGGATTATTATATAAAATGTTCTTATTGAGTTCAATCTCATCAACACCTGTAGTTGTAGTAGACTTCTTAATATCTGTTGCATACGAACCAGTTGTACTCATAAAAAATCCATCCCCAACGATATACGATAATAATTGACAACCATTATCAGCACTATACCAAAAATATGCATACATATCAAAAAACTCTACTGTATGAACTCTTACCATTAAGGCATCAAATGTTCCTGCAGGAGTTTTTAATGTTCCAGAACCTACACACTCTAATTCATACGTTCCACCAGTCGACGAACTAGTATTTGCCCAAGTATCCTTATTTTTTGTGCCTAATGTTAATGGAAACACATATTCTATTTGAGGATCACTATAGGTTTTTAGAGATGTTGTATAAGAACCTACCCTTTCCAATTTATTTGCTGTAATATTAAAATAGCGATAATAACTTGTAGTACCCATAGTTTCGATATAAGTAATTGTAGCATTGGGGAAACTTGATGCATAAGGTGTTTTTTTAGGCTCTATTATAGTTAATACTACATCATCGGTACTAGCATCATTTTTTAATGAACTAAAATCCCATGTAACACCATTGCCTTGAATAGTTGTATCAATAACCGAAAAATCACTAATATTTTTATCTGTAAATGTAGACCCAAATCCCAACATTTCACTTCGCAACAATGTATGTTGTGCAAAGCTTATATTAACAATTAATAATAATGCAAATGGTAAAATTATTCTTTTCATGATTGTGTGTTTTAGAGTGTTTATATATAAAATATGACCAATAATTACGTTTGTTTTTAACAATATTAGTAAACTAAAAACATGTCTTGATGTGAATTTGGTTTATTCGTTTTCAGCTTATTTTTTCTGGAGTAAAAATATTGTTTTTTTATTGAATGTATCGACAATGTTTATACATTTTCTTTAAAAAAAACAATGAGATATTAATGTCGTCCACAAATTACAACGAACTGTCGCATTCTTTAAGAAATTGCAAAGCAGTAGCAGTAAATGGAACCGAGGAATTATAAATAGGAACATGATCGCCACCGGGAATAATCCATAATTCCGCATTAGGAATTGAACGAGAAATCATTTCAGGAATTTCAACGGGGAAAAAGTTATCCTGATCGCCATGAACAATAAATGTACGAGCAGTAATGTTTGATAAACTTTGTTCCGTGAAATTCATATCGTCGTAGTTATCAGAAAAGGCGTTGAATTGTGAAATGAGTTGACGAATCTGTTCATCACCACGTTTTGCACATTCTCTATACATTTCTTGCACTTCTTTGGGCATTGTGCTATACGAAGCTCTACGCATTATAGCCCTTGCTTGATCGGGGAAATGGGATGTTGCGCTAATTAATATCATTGATTCGATGCGTTTGGGCAGGCTGGTTGCCATGTGCAGAAGAATCATTCCACCGGTACTCATTCCTATAGCCGAAAATGTTTCTATACCCAACGAATCAAGTAATTGAAAAACATCATTGGCTGCTTCCCTATGTGTGAACTTGTTTTCGGGATTGGTAGAATAGCCATGACCACGCAAATCAACAACAATTAGTCGATAGTGTTTTGATAGTTCTACTGTAAATTGATGCCAATTTTGTGAACAACCACCAAAACCATGCAAGAGCACTATGGGCTTTCCAACTCCATATTCTTCGTAATACATGTCGATGTTGTTGATTTGAACAGTATTTCCGTGAATGATAGTTCGTATAGGAGCGTACTTCGTTTTCATATGTATTAGTGCTAGTTTTTTCTATATGAATAAGTCCCCAAAAATATTCTATCATAATCATCTACTTTCATACTTAGCCAGCCATATAAAGTATCGTTTGCCGATAATAATCTAAATGCTACATTTTTATCTTTTAAACCGAGCCATCCTCTATAAAAAGAATGTCCATAAGTCACTAAAGTATCACTAATACTTGGCACCCATTCATTCCAATAAGCTAATTTGCAAGAGAAATTACTTAGCCATAATCCTTGCTTATCAATTAATTCACCGTTATCTATAAATTTAGGAATTGTATCTTTTTTATTTTTTTTTATTGAATCTACGTAAGTGATCCCTTTTTTAGGATATTGTTTATAATAATATACAATTTCCTCTTTCATTGATGTATCAACAAGTAATTCAATTTTGTTTCCAACCTGCAAAGTACACCAGTAATTATTTACAGTTCCACCAAAAATCCATGTATGGTATGTATCAAACTTTAATTCAAAAATGTCTCCCTGATTTATATCCAAAGAATAATGACCTGTTTGATTAAAATTTACGGATATAGTATCATTAAGATTGATATTTTTATAAATCATGGAATCAACATCACCTGCTATAGCAAAACCCTTCGTTGTAACTTGTTTGTTATCTGCTTTTCTACAAGCAACTAAAGCAATCAAAACAATGACTTTCAAGTAATTACGTATGTACATTTTTTTCAATTTGTAAAATTAACATTTGTTCGTTATAAGGTCTTGCTACCAAACAAACAATGTTACTAAATTTAAATAATTAATTACAAATTTACTGTTCTTTTTAAGCTATATTGTAAAAAAATAAGTTGTACTAAATTCGAAGCAAGTTCGGCGAAGGTTCTACCTTAGTCGCCTTTATGTTTTATGGCTAAAGCCATTATTAATAATGACTGAGGTCGGAACCTCAGCCGAACGTCGCTTCGGTTATAAGCTCTGCTTAACAAAGAGTGAATGTTCCATTTTCTCATTAAATGTCAAAGTAAAAACAGGGAACATTCCCTATATATGAAGTGATGATTTTAAATCCAATTTAAAAAATGTACGTTATAAAAAGTACAGTCCCACAAGTAAGATAGGCATTACACTTGCAATAAGGTTATATATAAAAACAAAAGGATCTATCCCTTCTTTTCCCGAAACTCAGATGGACTCTGCCCTACTATACTTTTAAATACACGATTGAAATGACTTTGTGTATTAAAGCCAACCTTAAAGGCAATGTCACCCATGTTTAAGTCTGTTTCATTTAGCAAACGTTTCGATTCGTTTATTCTTAATTGGTTAACATAAGTCTTAAAATTACAATCGAAGTTTTGTTGTATGTAAGTGGCTATTCGTCGATGATTAATTCCTGTTTCAGTTGAAACTTGTTCGAGACTTAATTCACATTCGTAAAAATGGTTATTAATAAAATCGATAAACACAGTAAGTTGCTTATTCTCATTTTCAACATCTACTGCTTTATATGATATTACTACAGCATTCGATTTTTTTCTAATATATGTTCGGAATAAATGAATACAAAACAGTAACAATAAAACAACAAATTCTATTGTAGTTAAAGTAAAAATCAATTGTGAATTATTCCTGGAAAACCGTATAGAATGAATATTTAAAGTTCGTAGCACGCCCAATTGTGGATCGTATTCAGTTCCAATATTACAACTTTGAACGGTACCTAATGGTGGACTTATTTTTTTATTTAGTGAAATATCATTTAAAGAAAACCACCAATCGGGAATATTCAAATTTTCAAATGCAACAAAATATCGCTTTCGTACAGTGGAAATACCAAATTTTTCGGTGTAAATAATTTGATTGTTTGTAGCTGGATATTTTTGCTTTGTGCTTTGCGTAAACAATGAAAAACTGAGACTTTTCATTCCATTGCCTTCAACTTCAATTTGTAATTGGTTGTACGATGATATATCAAATGTTTGTTTATCTTTTCGACCAATTCCTAGACCAATATAAGGACTGATAAAACCTTTTATCAAATCATATTTAACAGTTATACAATTATCCGAAATAATCTGATTAACGATTTTTGAATTACCTCCATTATTTTTATCGGTGTAAAAGACAACAGAAAAATCTTTTTGGAAGGGGAAAATTTGTAAATCTTTTATACTTACAAAATACAGATAAACAATTATTGAAATTGCTATTGACGAAATAAGAATAATAAGATTGACCTTTGATTTAAAAAAAGAACCAAACATTTCTAAATCAAATATTTTATATTTCTTATTGCTCATACAAATCTATATTACAAATAAAAAACATTTATTCCAATTATGGAAATTTATTCGTAGAGACGCGATTTATCGCGTCTCCAATATAGCGTCACAAGATATTTTATCAAAAAATATAAGAGATGCGTGTTTGTGTATGAGAAACGCATTTTGTGTGGGAGACGCGATTTTGTGTGTTGGAGACGCAATTTTGTGTGTTGGAGACGCGATAAATTGCGTCTCTACGGTTAATTTGAGCAAATATGAGAAAATCAGTATCAGATGATGTCCAGAGATTCATCATAGATTATGATGATTTTATGTACCCCAATTTATTGTTGATGCATAATCACAATTCAAATTGATTAAAAGCATTATGTAGCTCATTTATTCTAATTTGTTACTTCTAAGCTCTGCTTTATTTTCTTTAAGTTTATTGTAATTTATTTGCGAGAGTTCTTTAATTCGCTCAAATGTTTCTTTTTTCAATACATATTCGGCAGCAATTCGGAATTGTCGATTTAAATAAAATTCTTTTCGATCTTTCTCATCTGTATTTGATTGTACTTCGTCTATTCGTTTGTCGATAA
>Ga0302288_1000773_pt1 | contig 23629 bp, 19 predicted proteins | sample III_Fen_N1_1_FD_194549 | JGI IMG/M metagenome (GOLD analysis project Ga0302288, IMG submission 194549) | Peat permafrost microbial communities from Stordalen Mire near Abisko, Sweden - III_Fen_N1_1 | ecosystem: Environmental > Terrestrial > Soil > Wetlands > Permafrost | place: Sweden: Abisko...
CCTTTATAGGCAGTACCTTCGAATTCGATAGTTAGTTTGAACCGTGCCATTTCTTTTTTTTGCAAATGTCGTTAAAATATAGCAACTTTGAATATACAATATTGGAAACACATGTTGTTATGACAGGGAACTTCTAAAAATTCAAGTTTCAAGGCTTGCATTTTTTGGAAAATCGCAGTTTACTGAAGTAAATGAGGATTTTACAAAAAATGTGTAACGCAGAAAATTGAGTTTTTAGAACTCCCGAATATAAACTATCTTTGATTTACAATTAATTCGAACCAGTATGATAAAAAAAGGTCTATTATTTCTCGCTTTAGCAATACTCATTAGTAGCTGTTCTATTCAAAAAAGCACAATGACAACAAACGCTTCGTTACAAACAGGAAATTTTAAAATAGCAGGAATAGCTCAAGGTTCGGCAGGTACATTTTACTTCTTTATGTTAGGAGGTTTATCGAAAGAAGGACTTTTGTTTAAAGCCAAACAAAACCTTTACGACAATGCAAAACTAAAAGACAATCAAGCATTAGCAAATATCACAATCGACAATATTTGGACTTACGCTTTCCCTCTTTTTATTCGCCATGATGTATATCTTTCGGGCGATATCATTCAATTTAAAGATTCGGGAGTTGGTGGTAAAGTTGATATGATACAGAAATAATAAACGTAAATAAAAAACCTCGATGCATTGAAAACATCGAGGTTTTTTTATTTTAACGTGAGTTCGATGTAAGGAATGTCGTATTTTATTGTATTTCAATCACGTAGTGATTATATATTTATAGAAAGAGGTTTTCAATGACAATCTCGTCCCTATTGGGACGAAATAACTAATAAAAATTAATTTTCTATAAATATAGCAAACCTAAAGGCTTGCTATAAGACATATAATGCATTTAATAATAGTTAGTTATGGTTATTTCTTACATCGAACTCACGTTATTTTAATGTTTTAGTGTTTTTAGACATAGATACAAAACCCTTCGACAGGCTCAGGGTGACTGTGGCAAGGCTTTCGTCATGCTGAGCTTGTCGAAGCATTTTTATTAAGTCTTTTGAAGATTTTATTCTTTAACCACTACCGCCGAATAGCTTTTCCCTTCAACCACAATTCGTACAATATACGATCCTTTTGCCATTCCATACATATCAATAACAATGGTTTGAGCATCTGGTTTTGCGTTTGAGTAAACCGTTTGTCCTAAAGCATTGACAATGCTTATTGAACTTGGTTTGCACGCGTCTTTTAGTTGAATGTTTAGATTGTTGATAACTGGAATAGGATAAAGTGAAACTGAGCAACCATCAATTTCTATAATTCCGGTTAATTCATCTTTGTCGATTATACCATTTCCATTACTATCACCCAGTAATTCTTTATTGTTGATGATGCCGTCGCCATTGATGTCGCCAAGTTTTTCTGTCCCATCTATTTTGCCGTTGCCATTGAAATCGCCAGCTAATTCGGGACTTTCGATTGTTCCATTGCCATTAATGTCGCCAACAATATCGGTTAAAACCAGTTTAAGGCGAATGATACTATCGCAACCATTTGCATTTAGTAGGTTTTGAGTAAATGTTCCAGCTTTTGTATAGGTTTGACCGTTAAAAACTAATTTACTTGCGGCAAAACGAGTTAATTGATTCTCTGTTTGTGAACATGGCAAGGAACTTACCAAAGTGTTGAGCGTTGTGTTTGTTACTACCGCAGGATTTTGATCGAAGATAATATGTGCAGTATTGTGTATTTCGGTATTTTCGTTAACCGATGTTTTTGGTTTAATGGTGTAACATACAAAACCATTGCTACCAATGTAGTTTGTAGCAGAATCGGGAAGCATGATGTTGTCGAAAAAGAATGTAACAAGTCCTTTTGCCGAAAGTTCGGTTCGTAGCTTGTGGCTCGATGCTGATACTGCAAATGTTGACCAATCGAGTTGCGAGCTAAGGGTGTCGAGTATTTTTACATCATAAGCATAGTCGTTGCCGGTGTTTTGGAAACGAATGGTGTATTGTAAATCTTTGTTTTTAAGGGTCAGTTTTTCTTTGTTTACACCAAAGGGAGTTACTTGCTTGTCGTTGGGGTCGTGACTACATTTTGTAGGTAAATAAAGGCTTGCAGAACTTGCAACGCTATCTTTATATAATACTTCTGCTTTGTATAAAAGGGTATCTAAAGTACCAGTGGGAAGTAGTAATTGTAGTTGCACTTGTCTATCATCGGAAACGGGGATATTATTGTATTTCCAAAATAGACGACCATCGCTTCCAACTGAATCTGCTTTTGGTATGGTTTTTACAATGCTGTCTTTGTTGTCTATAGCAATTGCAATAAGTGCATTTGCAGGGTGAGTTCCATTATTACGAAAGGTATAGTAAAATGGCACAATCATTCCACAACGGTGAATACCTGATGTAAACACCGAACTAAAGCTAATGGTGTCTTTCCCCCAAAGTGCTACATTTGGTAATATGGTATCTTTGTTCGTTGCTTTTACTTGATAAGAAAGACCTTGAGTACCTTTAAAATAGGGAGATTGAGGAATTATTTGAACGGTATAGGTTTTCCCTGAATCAACCGTAAAAGAATATTCTCCTTTGTAATTGGTAAATGTTGTGATGCTATCGGGTAATAAGAGTACTTTTTGGTTTTTTACAAAATAATCGCCTATTGAAAAGATTTCGTTTTTGTCTTGGTCAAAATAGATTTGATTGGAAAATTTAGGCAAACTATTCTTGATTGGTGGAGTATTGGGATTAATACCATTTAATTCAATACCATTTTCATTAAATTCAGAAACTCCGTGATCAGTACTAAACCATTTATTACCTTGATTATCTATTGTTATTGAAATAATGGAACCTCCCAAGCCTTTACTATAGCTTGTCCAATTAGTATCATCGAATTTTGAAACTCCACCATATGTTCCGAACCATTTAATTCCTTGATTATCTATTGCAATTGAAGTAGTGTAAGCATAAATCAATCCATTTGCCGTTGTATAATTCGTCCAATTAGTTCCATCAAATTTTGTTACTCCGTGATCAGTACCAAACCATTTGTTCCCTTGATTATCTATAGCTATTGAATTAATATAATTACTTACTAAACCATCAACTGTTGAATAGTTAAACCAATTATTACCATCGAATTTAGAAACGCCGTTATATGTCGCAAACCATTTATTCCCTTGTGCATCTATGGCAATTGATGTAACTATATTATTTGCTAAACCGTTTGCTGTTGTATAATTAGTCCAGTTTGTTCCATCAAATCTTGAAACTCCATTATTAGTTCCAAACCATTTGTTATTTAGTGAATCTATAGATATTGAATAAACAGAGTTACCCACTAAGCCATTTGTTGTTGTATAATTCGTCCAGTTAGTTCCATCAAATTTTGAAACACCACCCAGTGTTCCAATCCACTTATTGCCTTGATTATCTTTAACTATTGTATGAACAGAATCACTTACTAAACCATCAGATATTGAGTAGTTAGTCCATTTAGTCCCATCAAATTTTAAAACACCTTTGTCTGTAGCAAACCATTTAGTCCCTTCATCATCTATAACAATAGACCAAATAATATGACTATTTAATCCCTCAGTTGAATTAATCTTTGTGATATTGATTCCATCAAATTTTGAAACACCACCCAATGTACCAAACCATTTATTCCCTTGAGCATCTATGGATATTGAACATACCGAATTTTTACTCAAACCATTTGCTGTTGTATAGTTTGTACATTGAATCCCATCAAATTTTGAAACGCCTTTACTAGTACCAAACCATTTATTGCCTTGATCATCTATGCATATTGAAATTACATCATTACTCAACAATCCGTTTTCTGTTGTATAATTTATCCATTTATTCCCATCAAATTTTGAAACACCATTATTAGTTCCAAACCATTTGTTATTTTGTGCATCTATGGATATTGAATAAACAGTGTTATCTACTAAGCCATTTGTTGTAGTATAATTAGTCCAGTTTATACCATCAAATTTTGAAACACCATTATCAGTTCCAAACCATTTGTTATTTTGTGCATCTATGAATATTGAAAGAACATAGTTATCCACTAAGCCATTTGTTGTTGTATAATTCATCCAGTTAGTTCCATCAAATTTTGAAACGCCTTTATTAGTCGCAAACCATTTATTGTCTTGTGCATCTATGAATATTGAATTAACTTCATCACTCACCAATCCGTTTACTGTTGTATAATTCGTCCAGTTAGTTCCATCAAATTTTGTTACTCCTTGTCCATTTCCAAACCATTTATTGCCTTGTTTATCGACTACTATACAACGTATAAAATTTGATATTAAACTATTATCATTTGTAAAGCTTTGTAATAAATTCCCCTGCAAATCACATTGAAATGCACCTCCACGATAGGTTCCTACCCACATTGTATTTCCATCGGGAACAATGCATTGAACTTCTTTTCTTGAATAATAATTAACCCATTGTGGTTTTGCAGTTTGTGCCAAAGAACATAAGCCTAAACCAATAAAAATGAGGATTAAGAGTTTTTTCATATTTGTGTTATTTATGGTTTGTTGTGGGGGTAAAGGTAAAAATAAAATGGTAGTTTGGGAAAAGGAAATTAATTAAAAATTAAAACCCCAAACCCCTTGAAAAGGGGCTTTAACAGATTTTCTATGATTGGAATTGCGATAACTTGTTTAAGTATTGTAATAATAAAGTATTGCGAATGCTTATAAATCAATTTGTGTTTACACATAAAATATTAAACTCCCTAATAAATGCAACTCCCAATAACATCATCGCAGTTAAAGCCCCTTTTCAAGGGGTTTAGGGTTCATTTAAAACATCTATTAGGTTTCGAAAACCAATCATTAAGTCTTTTTCACTAAACCGAGGGTCTTTTAGAGTAATCATTAAGTTAAAATCACTAAAAATATACTCTCGAAGACCTTCCATTTGGTTCCATTCACCAAATGGAGAGTGAAAAAGGCCTAATGATTGGTCTCTGAGAGCAAATGTTTGGTCTGCGAGACCTAATGGAAGGGCAAAATCACCAAATGGAGCGTCAAAAGGACCAAATGTTTAGTCTCTTAGACCTAATATTTGGTCAAAATCACCTTCCATTAGGTCTTGGAAACCAAATGGAAGGTCTTCGAGACCTAAAGTTTAGTGATTTTTACTATACGATTGGTTTTTGGAACGTATTATTGGCTTTTAAAGAGGAAGCGATTCCATATTTTTAGTGAGTAACACAATAATCTTACTCTCCACAAACCATTTTAATAGCTTCAGCAATTATCGGAATCCCTTTTTCGATAACTTCTACTGGAGTATTACAATACGAAATACGCATTTTGTCATTGCGTTTGCCTTCGGGATCGAAGGTTTTGCCGGTTACGAATACCGTTCCTTTTTCGATGGCTATTTTCAATATGTCGGTTGAATCGACCCCTTCGGGCAAATGTAGCCAGATGTAGAATCCACCGCGAGGTTTATCCCATTTCACGTAGCTGGGTAAATGTTTTTCCAAACAAGCCGACATTGCCAATGCTCGTTTTTTATATTCTTGGCGAACGCCTTCTACATAGCTTTCGATGTAGCCATTTCGAATAAATTTATCGGCCAATACCTGCGAAAAGCTTGGTGAACAAGCATCAAACGATTGTTTTATCAATTCGCATTTTTGGTAAATATGTTCGGGAACCAACATCCAGCCTAATCGAAGTCCAGGACCAAGAATTTTTGAGAACGAACCAGTGTAGCACACGTCAATTCCCTGAGGATCGTCGGCTTTCATTAGTTTCAGGTTCTGAATATCTTCGTCGTAGAAATATAAATCGCTATACACATCGTCTTCGATGATTGGAATATCTTTATCGGTCATCAATTCCACCAATTGTTTTTTCACTTTTTGCGAATAAATAGTTCCCGCAGGATTATGGAAATGAGGCGAATAGTAAAAGAACTTTGGTTTAGGCTCTGTTGTTTCAATTTTTTCTTTTAGGGTGGCAATATCAATTCCATCGCTATTTAAAGGTACGGTAATCAAATTTGCCTGATATGAACGAAAAGCAGAAAGAGCACCAATGAAACTTGGATTTTCGACCAAAATGCTATCTCCCGGATCGATAAAAGCTTTAGCCAAGATATTGATAGCTTGCAACGAACCAGTTGTAATTAATAGTCGATTTGTTTTTACGGGCAAACCTTTTGCTTCCAAATACGAGCTTAACGATTCAAGTAATGTTGGCAATCCGTTTGTTGGGCCATATTGCATGGCAACTTGTTTTTCGGCAATGGTGAGTGAATTGTATATTTCGTCCATTTCTTTTAGGGGAAATAGTTCATTCCCAGGCATTCCACCAGCAAACGAAATAATTCCTGGACGAGTAGCTAAACTCATCAAATCGCGTATTTCCGACGAACGGAGAAATTGAATGGTGCTTGCAAATTTTGTCATAGTATTTTTATTTTTATTTCAATCTCCCAACCCTGTTGACTGCGTCGATTGCTTCGCAATTCTCCAAGAGGGCTAAAACAGCCAGTGACGTCAAGCCCCCTTGGCGAAGGGGGTTGGGGGATTGACTATATTTACGTATTAAAATTCAATTATAGTTTTTGTTATATAAGCCATCCCCTTAAAATTGGCGAGCAATTGTCCAGCTTGGTCATACACATTTATATCGCAGGTGGAAAGTTTGTTGCTTCTGCTTATTTCTTTAGCTTCAGCAGTAATAATTCCTTCGGTACTTTTTGCAAAATAGCTTATTGAAGCATTTATCGACAATGCAACATTTCCATAGGAATTGACTGCTGCTGCAAAGCAAAAATCGGCAAGGGTAAATAATAATCCACCGTGAACAACTCCTGCACCGTTTAAATGGCTTTTATTGATTTCAACTTGGGCTTTTGCATATCCGGGTTTACATTCCGTTAGAACAATGCCATTGCCCGTTGCAAAATTATCAGTCTTGAAAAAGTTTATGAATTTTTCCATTCTTTAAACCTGATAAATCTGACTCGCTTTTAATAGCTCAAGTTTGTTGTTATGTAACACATCAATAACATCGTGAATTGATGCCGAGCGAATAACAACCGAAGCTGTAGAATTTATTGCAAAAGCATACATATAATCGATGTTGATATTATTGTCGGTCAATATTTTCAATGCATGGTACAAGCCACCTGGTTTATTAGGAACGATAAGACAAGCCACTTCGGTAAGATGTACCGAAAATCCTTGTTCTTTCAAAACCTTCATCGCCAATTCGGGGCGTCCAACAACCATGCGTATGATGCCATAATCTGCAGCATCGGCAATACTTAATGCGGTAATGTTGATGTCGTTTTCGGCCAATATCTTGGTCAATTCTGTTAATCTACCTGATTTGTCTTCAAGAAAGATTGATAATTGTTTTATAATCATACTTTATATTTTTTAAAATAAATTAATCAAACCCTCGACAAGGCTTAAATACTGAATTTAAAAATGCTTCGACAGGCTCAGCATGACGAAAGTCTCGCCATTGGTCACCCTGAGCTTGTCGAAGGGTTTCTTATTATTAAACTATTTTATAAATGTCTATTATCGATAACACGTTTAGCTTTTCCTTCGGAACGTTCAATACTCCGTGGTTCAACTAATTTGATGCTTGCACTTATCCCCAAAACACTCGAAATATTATGATGAATTCGTTTTTTCAATGCTTCAAGCACCTTTATTTCGTCCGACCAGAATTGTTCGTCTATTTCAACCTTTATTTCCAAAGAATCGAGATTATTTTCTCTTGTAACAATAAGTTGATAATGTGGCGATGTTTCAGTCATTTCCAAAAGAACTGATTCTACTTGCGATGGGAACACATTTACACCTCTGATGATTAACATATCGTCCGATCGTCCCAAGCATTTTTCCATACGAACTAAGGTACGCCCACAAGCACATTTTTCGGCATGTAAACGAGTTAAATCGCGTGTACGATAACGCAACAAAGGCATTCCTTCTTTCGAAACTGGCGTAAATACCAATTCGCCCAATTCGCCATACGGCAATACTTCCAAGGTTTTTGGGTCAATAATTTCGGGGATAAAATGATCCTCGTGAATGTGACTGCCACATTGATGCTCGCATTCCATCGATACGCCAGGGCCTACAACCTCGCTCAAGCCATAAATATCGAATGCCTTAATGCCTAAAAGATTTTGAACTTGCGATCTCATTTCCTCAGTCCAAGGTTCGGCACCAAAAACACCAGCTTTTAGTTTTATATCTTTAGGGTTAAATCCTTCTTTTACGATGCTTTCGCCCAAAAAAGCAGCATACGATGGCGTACATGCAAGTACGGTTGAACCAAAATCGACCATCAACTGCAATTGTTTTTTTGTATTACCGCCCGAAATAGGAATTACCGAAGCACCAATTTTTTCGGCACCATAATGTATGCCAAGTCCACCAGTGAAAAGTCCGTAACCGTAAGCTATTTGGATAATATCGTTTTTAGTAACACCTGCCATGGTTAATGAACGTGCCACAACCTCGCTCCACATGTCAATATCGTTTTGGGTATAACCAACTACAATTGGTTTTCCCGTTGTTCCACTCGATGCGTGTAAACGAACAATGTCCGATTGTGGAACGGTGAATAAACCAAAGGGATAATTGTCGCGTAAATCGGTTTTTACGGTAAATGGAAGGTCTTTCAATTGATCAACACTTTTAATATCGCCAGGTTCAATACCTTTTTCTTTAAGCTTAGCGCGATAAAAAGGAACGTTGTCGTAAACTCGTTTCACCGTTTTTACCAATCGCTCGCTTTGAATTTCACGCAATTGCTCTCTGCTTGCACATTCAATGTTTTGATTCCAAATCATAGTATTACTAATTTATGCCAATATCTTAAAGTTTAGATTTTCAAACTCACCCTCGGTTTGCGTCGCAAACCTTCCCCCTCTCTATGTATAGAGAGAGGGTGGTGCGAAGCACCGGGGGTGAGTTTTAAAAATATCAACTTAACAAGACTGATTCATTTACTTATTCTCAATTCCCTTTCTAAAAGCCAATAAATTCATATCAACAACCGCTTTCCCTTTAGCCGAAAACGATTGTTCGATAGCCTTTTCTAATTCATCGACGCTTATGCCAATATATGCAGATGCTGCACCCAACATTACCACATTAAATGCTTTTATATTGCCAACTTCCTTTGCAATTGTCGATGCATCAACAAACACATGTTTTGCCGATTTCTCTATTTCTTTTTGAATTAAAGCTTCGTCGGGATAGTTTGAAATGTTCTTATACGCTTCTGTCGCTGTTACAATAATTCCATCTTTCGATAGAAATGGTAAATAACGGAGCGATTCCATTGGTTCGATCGATAAAATAAGATCGGCTTTACCACGAGGAATAAGGTCCGAAAATATTTCGGAATCCGATATACGAAGATGCGATTCAACCGCACCACCACGTTGACTCATTCCATGAACTTCGGCTTGTTTTACTTGTAATCCAATGTTCATTGCCGCAAGGTCGATAATAGATGCAATGGTCAAAATTCCTTGACCGCCAACACCTGCTATGATTATATTTTTGTTCATCTCTTTTCTGATAAATAATTAAGCCAATTTCTTTTTATTTCGAATTGCCACTTGCACACATTCGCGTTGAGCAATGATGACCGAAACACCTTGGTATTCAAATTCTTCTTTCAGTATTGCAATATTCTCGGCGAGGTTCTTTTTCAATGGTTCGATAACACGAATATGTTTTTCGTCTACGCCAACACCTTTGCAAATGTCGCACAGTTTGCCAGTTCCCGATGAATCTTGTCCACCCGTCATTCCAGTTGTTGAATTATCGGAAATGATTATGGTTATGGCAACTTCGTCGTTCACAGCATCGAGCAAACCAGTAATTCCCGAATGGGTAAAGGTAGAATCGCCAATTACCGCAACTGCGGGATGTAAACCTGCGTCCGACGCTCCTTTTGCCATGGTTATCGATGCTCCCATATCAACGCAAGTACTTATTGTCCCGAATGGAGGTAAAGCTCCTAGCGTATAACAACCTATGTCAGAAAATACATGTTTTGCAGGATATGATTCGAACAGAATATTCATTGCCTCATACAAATCACGATGTCCACAACCTTGGCACAACATCGGTGGACGATTGGTAACAATTTCGGGAATTGCATTTATCGTTTGATTTCCGAAACCAAGAGCTTTAGCTAACGAATCGGGCGAAAGTTCTCCAACACGAGGCAAAGCACCATCGAGACGACCACGGAATTTTGCATTTCCAAAATAGCCTTTTAGTAATTCTTCGTAAACAGGATAGCCTTCTTCGGCAATTAAAATATCATCGTATTTTTCTACAAATGCCATAACTAATTTTTCGGGCATAGGATATTGCGAAATTTTCAAAACGGGAATATCAAGCTTTTCGGCTTGTTTCACTTCCATCACATAGTTGAATGCAATGCCAAAAGCTATAACTGCTTTCGAACCTTTTCCCTCAACTATTTTATTCAATGACGATGCTTCCGAAATTTTTGTTAATTGACCTTGCATGTTCAATAACGAAGCATAATTAGCACGAGCATTTGCAGGTAATAAAATCCATTTCTTTTTATCAGTAGATGGATTTAAAGCATTTTGAGCTTTTGCCGTTTGTTGTTGAACCACTGCTCGCGAATGCGATAACCTTGTTGTGATACGCAATAAAACGGGCAGTTTCACTTCTTCCGAAAGGTCGAAAGCATAACGTACCGTGTCGTATGTCTCCTGTTGATTCGATGGCTCAAGAACTGGAAGATATGCAAAACGTCCATAAACACGAGTGTCTTGCTCGTTTTGCGATGAATGCATCGAAGGATCGTCGGCAACAACAACCACCAAACCACCATGAACGCCCGTTGTAGCAGAATTCATAAATGCATCGGCAGCAACATTGAGTCCAACATGTTTCATGCAGACAAGGCTCCGTTTGCCAGCATACGACATTCCCAATGCCGCTTCGTAAGCCGTTTTTTCGTTTGCCGACCATTTCGAACGTACGCCATTTTGTTTGGCAACAGCCGAATGTTGAATATATTCAGTAATTTCAGTAGATGGAGTACCTGGATAGGCATATACTCCCGATATTCCAGCATCTATTGCCGCAAGTGCTATTGCCTCAGCACCAAGAAGAAGTTGTTTGTTCATTTCACCACACATTGTAAACGTTATTCACGAATACAAAATACCGTTTTTTGAAGCAAAAATAAAAGCGATTGATTGATTATTTTTCGAATAATTTTAGTGGGAGAAATGTTAGATAAAAATCGAGTTTATACTGAGCTAGCGCGGACTTGTAGTCCGTGAATCTTTTGGACATTACGAACGGACTACAAGTCCGCTCGAGCCAAGTTGCAAGTCCACTCGAGCCAAGAGCGAAAATTCCAACTACTTAACAGCCTTCACAAATCGGTCTTTGCCAAAAAGATCTTGTAAAACAATAGCCGACGAAAATCCATTTTCTAAAGCAAAATCGGCAACAGCTTTTCCACATTGTTCATTTATTTCGAAATAAAGTCTACCACCAGAAACAAGCCATTTGTAGGCTTTTAAGATAATCGATCGATAAAAAAGTAATGGATCATTATCGGGAACAAACAATGCAAGGTGCGGTTCATGTTCCAAAACATTTGGTTTCATTACAGCTTTTTCGGAATCGAAAACATACGGTGGATTACTAACTACAATATCAAGATTTTGAAAAAGATCATTATTCGATGAATCTAAAATATCGGCATGAATAAAATTGACTGAAAGTTTGTTCACTTCAGCATTAAATCGGGCAATTTCAAGACATTTTTCCGAAACATCAACCGAACTAACTTTGGCTTTGTTTAAATATCTTGCCAAACTAATAGGAATACAGCCACTTCCACTTCCAATATCTGCAATTGCGAGATTTTCTGATTGCTTATTTTCCGAAATTATCATTTGTACCAATTCCTCGGTTTCGGGACGTGGAATCAAAACACCAGGTTTTACGATAAATGTCAAATCGCAAAACACCGTTTTTTCCAAGATATATTGAATTGGTTCATTAACTTTGAGTCGTTGAACAACAGATGCTATTTTTTCTATTTCGGTTGTCGATAATTGTTTGTTGTAATCGCTCAATATCTGCGATTTAGAATAACCCAAACCATCGTCCATCATTACAAAAAACAAACTTTGAGCCTCTTGCGGAGGAAAATACGATGAAAGTTCCTTACAAAACCAATCGAGTGCTTGTTTGAATGTGGATTCTTTCATCTTTTGATAGTAATACAATTTTTTAGCTTAAATAAATTTTCGGACAATCTGGCTGTTTAAGCCCTCTTGGCGAATTGCGAAGCAATCGACGAAGTCAACAGGGTTGGGAGATTGATTTTAGATAATTTTGAAATAAGAAATGGCATAAGCACAAATTTACTTCTCCATTATTCACCATCATCTTCTTTTTTGTAACCTTCGTAATAATACGATTGCTCTATTCCCTTAAATATTATTTCTCTATTCTCTATTTCAAAAGTAAGGTTTTCGGAAAGTAATGTTCTTATTTCAAGATCATTAATAGGACTTCTTTCCATTGCCTGTAAGTATAAAACCTTATCAACAAACTGCCAGTTTACAACTTGTTTAAGTCTTGACTTTAAAAGTAAATCTAACCAAATACGCATTGTTCTTCCATTCCCTTCCATAAAAGGATGGGCAATGTTCATTTCAACATATTTAGCAATAATTTCATTAAAGGTTTTTTCAGGCATTTGTTCAATTTTCGCTAAAACTTCATTCAAATACAATGCATTAGCAAATCTAAAACCTCCTTTTGATATATTTTTTATTCGTATTTGTCCAGCAAAATCGTATAATTCACGAAACAGATAGCTGTGAATTTGCTGTAAACCCTTTGTTGTGCCAATTTCAAATGTATCAATATCGCCCGATTCAATCATGCGATAAGCATTCTCCAAACTTATTTTATCTATGTTTTTCATACAAGAATAAGTTCAAATTACACAAACATAAACAAAGTAAATACTGGTATAATTCCCGTTGCAAAGCCAGACACAATCTGCATTGGAGAATGAGCATTTAATTTTAATCGAGCAAAAGCAATGAATCCTGCAAGCATTAATGCAATAATAAAAAACCAAGCATTGATTGACGAAATTCGAATGCTCATATAAAGTAATAAGCCACAAATGCCACCTATTCCAGCCATGTGTAAACTAATCTTGGTAAAGAAATTGGCTAGTAACAGAATTATCATTACTATAGACGTTGCAAGAATAAACAATGCGATAAACGTCAACACCTGATGTCCGCTCAAGAACGAATAGGTGAAATAATAAATTACTGCTGTTATTGCAATGGGGAAAATACGTTCGTTTCGTTCGTTCGCTTCCCAATGTCCCATCCATCGGAAATAGATGAAAACAGGTAAAATAAGTGCAGGTAAAATAAAGGTGAATCCGAAAACGATTAACAAAATTCTTAGCTGTACTGTAGGATTTATTAACGAAAGCATTGAACCTGAATTAAAAATAAACCAAACTCCAAGGCTCGGCATTAACAATGGATGAAAAAGTCCCGAAATAGCCATTGGCACTATGCGGTCTTTTTTGATAAAGGATAGATTCATGTATGGTTTTTATTTTCTTGTTTCGTATATCTTTTGGCTGTTTTATTAGCACATTAACATATTATTTCATTGGGGTATTAAAAGGTCAACCACTAGGGTTGACCCTACAGTTCTTTGCGTAAACGGCCAACGGGAATGTTTAATTGCTCGCGATATTTTGCAATAGTTCTGCGTGCAATAATATATCCTTTGGCTTTAAGCTCATCGCCTAAACCATCGTCGGTATATGGTTCGCGTTTGTTTTCCGATTTAACTAAATCTTGAATTATCTGTTTTATTTCACGCGACGACACTTCTTCGCCATCTTCGTTTTGCATTCCTTCCGAGAAGAAATATTTCAATTGAAATACGCCAAATCCGGTTTGCACATATTTACTACTTGCTACACGCGATACTGTTGAAACATCTAAACCAGTAACTTCCGAAATATCTTTCAAAATCATTGGTCGTAAACGAGTTTCGTCGCCCGTACGGAAATATTCAATTTGAAAATCGACAATTGCTTGCATAGTGCTTAGCAAGGTGAATTGACGTTGTTTCATAGCATCGATAAACCATTTTGCCGAATCAATTTTTGAACGAACAAATGTCACAGCTTCCTTTTGACCACGAGCCTTCATCTTGGGATTTTTGTATTCCCTTAGCATTTCCAAATAGGTGCGACTCACTTTTAAGTCGGGCATGTTTCTAGAACTTAATGCTAATTCAAGCTCACCATCAATATCTTCCAATACAAAATCGGGAATAATGGTTTGACTATTTGTGCTTTTGTGCAATGGATCGCTAAACGAACTTCCAGGTTTTGGATTTAGTTTTACGATTTCAGCAATAGCCATTTTTAACGTTTCTTCGCCAATATCAAGTTTTTCCAAAATTCGGCTATAATGCTTACGAGTAAACTCGGCAAAATAATCTTTCAATACTTCACGGGCAATTGCAATCGTGCTTTTTTTCAAATCCTTACGGTCGATTTGTAGCAATAAGCATTCTTGCAACGAGCGTGCTCCAATTCCAGGAGGATCGAGTCGATGAATAATTTCAAGAACCTTTTCCAACTCACGTTCATTGGTCGAAATGCCTTGTTTAAAAGCAATATCGTCAACTATATTTTCAATCTCGCGACGCAGATAGCCGTCTTCGTCGATATTCCCGATAAGGAACATTGCCAAAGTACGTTGCTCTTCGGTTATGTCTTGCAGTCCCAATTGGTTTTCCAAAAATTCCTGAAAGGTATTACCTACCGAAAATGGTATTTCTTTATTGTCGTGATCGGGTGTTCCGTTGTTGGTGTTAAATTTATAATTAGAATATTCATCTTCATCAAAAAACTCGTCGAGCTCATAATCTTCGCCCGATTTTAAATCTTCTTCTTCGTTATCCGATTCTATTTCCGATTCACTCTCACTATCTTCACTATCATTTATTTCACTATCATCATCAGCATTATCAATTGGTTCGTCTGCATCAAAATCGTCTTCTTCCAATTCCAATGCAGGATTTTCCTCTATTTCTGCTTTTATTCTTTGATCGAGCATTAACGCAGGAATTTCGAGCAGCTTGATAACTTGTATCTGCTGTGGCGAAAGCTTTTGAAGCAATTTTTGTTGCAACCTTTGGTTAAGCATCTTTACTCAATTTGTTTTAGTTCGTAACAAATTTACGATGAAAATGCTTTGTTTGTTTCTCGAAATATGAAATTGGGTGTTTTACCTTTAACAGCTATAGGTAAGCTATGCATGGATGTTTTGTCTAAAACGAAACGAAACGAAATTTTGAGACCTTAGTTTAATTGGAAAATGGTATGAAATTATTTTATATCAGCATCGGACTCTCTTTAATTTGCATAGAAATCGACTCTTTATTTCGTATCTTTGAATTAGAATATATAAAACGAACAAACATGAGAATAGCAATCGTAGGAATAGGTGGCATTGGTGGATATATTGGAAGTAAACTTTGTAAGGCTTATGCAACAGGTACTGTACACGAAATAGTTTTTGTGCAGCGTGGCGAGCATTACCGAAAAATCAAAGAATCGGGATTATGCTATGTAACCAAAAATGAGACGATTGTTTCTCCAAACGAAATATTTGAATCGACCGAAAATGCTGGACTTTTCGATGTTATTTTTATAACCGTTAAAAGTCGCGATTTGGAAGAAGCTGCAAGAAGTATACAAGCAAATTTACATGCTAATTCTGTTGTTATTTCCACACTTAATGGTGTCGATAATGCTAAACGCATACAAGCTGTTTTGCCCGATGCGACCGTTTTAAATGGTTGTATTTATGTGAGTGCAGCTATCGAAAGTCCTGGAGTTGTTCGCCAAACGGGTGGTGTCGGAAATCTTTATTTTGGTTCCGAAAATGGCGAAGTCGATCCATACGTGGAAATTGAAACCCTTTTGATTGAAGCAGGAATAAAAGCAGTTCTGACTGAAGCTATAACCAAAGCCGTTTGGGAAAAATATATTTTCATCTGCTCGTGGGCGTCTATTTCGTCGCGTTATGCATTACCTGTTGGAGCAATACTTGCCGATGAAGCTAAATGTACCGAATGGCGAAGTTTATTACAAGAAATAGCCAATCTAGGAAAATGCTTGAAAGTAGGATTATCGGATCATATTGTGGAACAATGCATGGAGCGTTTTGCTCAGCTCCCATACGAAAACAAAACTTCTATGCAGCTCGACATTGAAGCTGGCAAAATCGCCGAAATTGACAGTATGACTAAGTATGTTGTTGATCGTAGCGAAGCTTTAGGACTTGCTGTTCCTGCACATCTTGAGGTTTTGCGATCTTTGGAAAATTAAAATGATTGATTAACCTACGATTACAATAACTAAGAATTATAATACCAATCTAAACGTGTTTCTTCTATCATTTCCGATTTCGAAATTTTTGCTTCGAAATGAGGAGCTTTAACGCCTTCAACAAACTTTTTGTCGCCAATAAAAATTCGAGCTTCATCCCATAGATTTTGGTCGATAAAGCTTTGAAGTAACTTTGTTCCTCCTTCAATAATTACTGAATGTATATTTCGTTTATATAGCTCCAAAATCATAGAGTCAATCGTTATTTCATCTTGGGTAATATATTCAATTGATTGAAGGTTTTCTGTGGTTTTTTTAGTGAAAATAATGCTTTGAACTGTGCCATCAAGTAAATGTAGTTGTTTTGGGAATTGAAGTTCTTTGTCAATACTTATTCTTATGGGACTGTTTCCTGCCCAGTCGCGAGTTGTAAGCGATGGATTATCCGTAATTGCTGTGTTAGTCCCAACCATTATAGCCATTTCTTCGGCTCTCCATTTATGGACTAGCTTTCGGCACAAATCGTTTGTTATCCATAGCCCTTTTTGCGACGATTTAAATTGTGGAGCAATGTCTATGAATCCGTCTTGTGTTTCGGCCCATTTAAGGATAATATAGGGGCGATGTTGTTCGTGAAACGAGAAAAACCGTTTATTCAACATTTTACATGCATCTTCTTGTACACCAACACTGACGTCTATTCCTGCATGTTTCATCCTTTCAATTCCTTTACCTGCAACTTTTGAATGGCTATCTATTGAGCCAATAACAACTTTTGGAATATGTTTTTCGATGATTAAATTGGCACAAGGAGGTGTTTTACCCCAATGCGAACATGGTTCTAGATTTACGTAAAGTGTTGCGTTTTTTAAAAGACTCTTATCTTTAACCGAATGAATGGCATTGACTTCGGCATGAGCTTGTCCATAAAATTGATGATATCCTTCGCCAATAATTCTCCCTTCGTGCACTATAACGCAACCTACCATAGGATTGGGTGCCACAAATCCTTTACCTAATTCAGCAAGCTGAAGGCATCGATTCATATATATTTCTTGTTCAGCCATTTTTTTGTTTGTGTCGATGTAAGGATTTTAAAAAAGCCTTGTCTTAACTCAAAAGAAATTTAAAATTTAAAGGTATGGCAAAAATAACATTAAAAGGAAACGAAATTAATACTAATGGTGAATTACCAAAAGGAATTGCTCCAAATTTTACTTTAGTGAAAAGCGATTTGTCTGAAGTTCAATTATCTGACTTCAAAGGTAAAAAAGTTATATTAAATATTTTTCCAAGTTTAGATACTGCTGTTTGTGCATCGTCGGTACGTAAGTTTAATGCTGAGTTAAATGCGTTGCCAAATGTTGTAGTTCTATGTATATCAAAAGATTTACCATTTGCTCATTCACGTTTTTGTGAAGTTGAAGGTTTGAAAAATGTTGTTTCATTATCGGAATTTAGAGATTTTAATTTCTCGACTGCTTATGGTGTTTCTATTGTCGATGGTCCATTAAAAGGATTAATGGCTCGTTCTGTTGTTGTTATTGATGAAGCAGGTTCTGTTGTATACAGTGAACTTGTACCCGAAATTGTTCAAGAACCTAATTATGAAGCAGCTTTAGCTGTGGTTAAATAAGTATATAGTAAAAGAGATGTCCAGTAGGGCGTCTCTTTTTATTTTGCTATCACTCGATATTTCGAAACACTATAACCTGTCCAAACACCAATTCCTCCCTTAATATTCGAAACAAGGTTTCTTCCTTCGGCTCCAAATGGATTGCCTGCATTAAACATTTCGCGTTCAAAACCCGACCAAAATAGATAACTTTCAGCATCAATTGAGCAAAGTTTTACATCAATCGTATCTCCTGCTGAAAAACGATAATCAACTTTATCTTTTGAGTTTGGATTATATCCTTGATAAAGTGGAAATTCAACATATCGTCCATTAAAAGTCTCATCATCAAGTACTGATAGGTGAGTAGCTACAAATTTTTTCTGTTTGTTAAAAACGTTGGTAAATGAACGGTAATAATTATGAATATCTTTTGGGTCATTTATTCCTAACCAAATAAATCCTTTCGTTGTATCTGTAGCATCTCGTTCAAATCGAATGTTTTGGGCTTCTGCTTTTTGAGGAATGGATGTTTGCGCAGTTAATGTATCGCCATTAAGAATAACTTCAAGAGAATAGGTTTTTCCTATTACACCTTTTAATCGATTCCCAATGTAATAATGAAATGGGAAATGATTTATATCTTTTCGTAATATCAAAACTTCAGAATCGTTATCGGTTCTCACCGTAATTTTTGCATGAGTTAATATAACATTGAAATAAACCGATGAATCAATAACCGATGCATAATCGGTCGTACCAGTAAGATATACAATTGGATAATTCCCATCTTCGATTACTCCATCTACGGCAATTAATTGCTTACTTAAAGTCTCGTTTTTTTTGCACGAAAAAAGAAGCATTCCAACTATAACTAATTTGACTATCGCCTTCATTTAAAAAGTAATATTATACGTTAATGATGGAAGAATAGGGAATAAATATACTTTTTCTGTTTCAACTTGTAACTTATATTCTTCTATACTTCCAGAAACTTTATAGTACATGTAATAAGGATTTTTATGGTTATACAGGTTAGATATAGAGAAAATTAAGTCCGATTTGTAATGAGCTTTGTCGTTTAATGAATATTTTACAGAAATGTCTGCACGATGATATGCTGGCATTCGATAGCCATTTTTACTGCCATAGTAATTGATTAAGTTGCCTTGAACAAGATAACGAGCTATTGGCATTGTAACATTTACTCCCGACGAATAGGTGAATAATGCTGAAATACTCCAACGTTTATTTAGATTGTAATTCCCCGTTATCGTTAAATCGTGAGGCTTGTCATATTTTGCTGGAAATGCTTTGTTGCCATATAACTGGAATATTCTCATCGATCGTGAAAAGGTGTATGATAATGTATAACTGAATTTTTCGAGATTTTTTTCAAAATAAAATTCAATACCATAGGCATAACCTCTACCTTGAGTAACAATAGAATTTATTTTTTTAGAATCATAAAATGAAACCATTGCCGATGATGATTCCGACATATCATACATTCTTTTGTAATATGCATCTACCGAAAATGTATAATTTGAACCTGATTTGAAGTAACCTGACGAAAATTGAATTGCCTTTTGAGGTTTAATGCCATCCATTGATGGAAGCCACATTTCTGTTGGAAGTGCCGATGAAATGATTGGAATTAAATGATTGTATTGAACATTATAGCTTGCCGAAGCTTTTATTGTTGTATTATCATCAATAATATAATTAGCTAAAAGTCTTGGTTCGGGGTAAGAATATGATTTAACTTTTTGGTTCGGTGTGTATTGCGTTGAGTCAATAATTTGTCCCGATAGATCTTGTTTGTAATTTGTAAAAGGACCTAATTGTGAAAAAAATGAATAACGCAATCCAGGATTAATAGTAATATGCGTTCCAATGTTAAACGGATATTCTATAAATGCTGCACTTTCAATTGAATGAAGGATATTGTTTGTTCCTAAATTTAATGCAACTTCTTTAATGCTAGCATCAATTTTATTGGGATTATATGTGTTATGATTCATTTCAATGCCAAAGCGTAGGGGATTATTAAATGTTGTTAATAGCCAATCGCTTTTAAACCGTAGGGTTTTGATTGATGTTTTAAAATATAAATCGTAGAGATCTTGATCCATTTTAAATTTTAGGTAATTCTGACTCCAAGCTAATGATTGAGCACAGGATAACGATTCGTTAAAAATATGTCTCCATTTTAAACTTGCTGCTGCATTACCCCATTGTAATTGGTTTGAAAGATTATTTTTAGCATTTGCTAGTTTAAATTCATCATTACCTATATATGAAGATATCTCGAACTTATTGTTTTTATTGGCTTTATATATAATTTTTGCGTTTAAATCTTGGAAGAAATATCCATTTTTATATTTTGAAACCTTTTCTGTAGAAAAAGAATTCACTATAGGAAGGATTATTTTGTCGATATATGAACGTCGACCCGAAATTGATATCGAACATTTATCTTTTACGATTGGACCACTAAACGACAGATTTGAAGCTAGAATTCCAATTGAAGCATGATTTTCCCAATGATTCATGTTTCCTCCGTTTCCCTCTATTACCATTACGCTTGCCAAACGTCCACCATAACGAACAGGTATTCCTGCTTTATAAAATGTGACATTTTGCATTGCATTGGTATTAAAAACTGAATACATTCCTAATAAATGAGAGCAATTATAAATAACTGCTTCGTCATACAATAATAGATTTTGATCTTGGCTACCACCTCGCACATTAAAGCCTTGCCGTCCTTCAATTTGTTTTACTCCAGGAGAAATAGCTAATGTTTTAATAACATCCGATTCTCCTAACATTGTAGGAATTTTGGTGATTTTTGTTTGGTTAAGATAAGTAGTAGGTTGTGATGATTTCGAATTAGAATTTCCTTGAGCTTCAACTCTAATTTCTTGTAAGGATGTGTTTTCGGGGGTTAGCCCAATGATTATGTTTGTGTCGGTTCGAATTGAGAATTGAAGCTTTTGTGTCTTAAATCCTATGAAAGATATTGACAGTTGAACATTCGATTTACATTTCAAAGTAAACGAACCCTTATTGTTCGAAGAGCATTGATTTTTGCTTTCTGCATCAATAATATTGGCACCAGGAAGAGGTTCTTTATTAATACTGTCAATAATAATACCCGTAACAGTTTGGCTGTAACAAATTGATGTAAATAATAAAAGAGTAACAATTAATATTGTTTTAGTCATTTATGCAAAACTTATAAATGCAATGTTACTAAAAAATGAGGAAATAGAGTCATCGAAATACATAAAACAAAAAAGTCGTCTATCAAATTATGATAGACGACTTCTATTGATATTAATAATCTTGATTAGTTCTTTGCTGTTGTTTTTCCATTTAATTCATCAGCAAATTTTTGTAAGTCATCTTTTACTGATTTAAAGTTATTTGGATCATCAATATATGTTTGTAGATCTGATTTACTTCCATCAGGGAATGTTAACATTAACGCAGGGTTAATTTCGGTTTGGCCTGTAGCTTGACCAGCGTAATTTAATTTATCTACAGTTTTTGGATAAATACTTACATCAGCAATCTTTTTATTTGTACTTGAAAAAATTGCATATAATGAGCAGTATTTATTTACGATATCAGCATCTTTTTGATTAAAATTATCTTTATCCGTTTTTGATAATGCATCAAAAGATTTTGTAAAGTTAAGAGCATCAACCGAACCTATAATTTTAATATCCATTACTTGATAATAAACTGTTGCTGCTTCTACAAACTCGCCAACTTTTGTTAAGTTATCTTTATTTGTTGTGTCTTTATAATATGTTTCAATTTCTTTAGCTTTAGCTAATGTTACAGTTCCATTAAATTCCATTCCTTCAGCCAATAACATTTTTGTGCCATTTTTAATTGACATATCACTTTTCAATTTTGTTGAAGAGTGAGAGAAATCATAATTAAATGAATATGTGTCAATTGCTAAGCTTGTTGATAAAGATGTAGGAAGTCCATCAGAATCATAAGCAGCAGTTAGAGTATATGTTATAACATCAGATCCATCAATTTTTAAGTATGCTTTTGCACTTGTTAATATGCTAGTATAAGGAACTTCAGTAGATGATACAGTTGTAAATGCTACGTCATATACTTTTATTTCTGCATTATTTGTTGTTTTTGTTGAATCTGAAGGGAATTTAATCGAAAGATAGTTACCTCCTTTTGCAGAGCTAAAGCTATCTACAGCTGCAACATATGTATATGTACCATAAACTGTTTGTAATGCTGAGTCTACATTTAATCCAGACTTTAAAGCTTTAAGAGTTCCCGATTGTGAACCTGAAAGAATAGCATCAATTATTCCACTAAACGGAAGACTTGATTTTAATTTAATATTTAAACTACTTAGGTTCTTAATTGCAGTCATTGATTTTGAGTCTTTCATCGCATTAAGCTCATTAACAAAGTCAACACCTGCAGTTTCCATTGTTTGTTTGTTTTGAGCAACAGTTTCTGGTGTTGCTTTTGTTTCAGTTGTACTTTTCGAACAGCTTGTTGCATATAATGCTAATCCTGCTGTTAATACTAATAATGTTTTTTTCATAATTGTAGTTTTAGGTTAATAATTTGTATCCAACAATTTTATAATCATATAAGTAAAATTACACATTTATTTGGAATAATTGCACTTAAACACATAAAAAAAGCCCGCTTTTTACTGAGCGGGCTTTCTAATTAGGTTTGAATGCTTATCCTAAGATAACTTCTACTTGATATGTTTTACCTTCAGGCATAATTGGAATAATGTTGCCTTGAACAGCTTTTCCATCAACAGTGAGTGATTTAACACCTTTTTGTACTTTACTTGGGTTTTTCACTTCGATGTTGTAAGTAGCTCCACGGAATTTACGTGTTACTTTAAATCCATTCCAGTCAGCAGGAATACAAGGTTCAACTTGTAAGCCATCGTATGCAGGTTTAACTCCAAGGATGAATTGAGTAATTGCATAATAGTTCCAAGCTGCTGTTCCTGTTAACCATGAGTTTTTAGCTTCTCCTGGTTTGAATGCATCTTTACCTGCAATCATTTGAGCATATACATAAGGCTCAACTTTATGAAGGTCGCTGATGTCTTCGCGGAATGCTGGAGATATTTTTTGCCAATAGTCATAAGCATTGTTTCCACGTCCTAGAACGGTTTCACCAATGATGATCCATGGGTTATTGTGACAGAAAATACCTGCGTTTTCTTTGTATCCAGCTGGATACGTAGAAATTTCACCGTATTCGATGTAGTATTTTGTAAATGCTGGATTGTTTAATACAATTCCGTGTGGTGTGTCAAGACGTTCTTTTACAGCGTTCAATGATTTTTCAACCATTCCTTCTTCAAGACCGATTCCTGCCATTGTACACCATCCTTGCGATTCGATGAAGATTTTAGCTTCTTCAGCTTCGTTTGTTCCGATTTTGCGACCGAAATAATCGTAAGCACGAAGATACCATTCGCCATCCCAACCAG
>Ga0302288_1000777_pt1 | contig 23502 bp, 25 predicted proteins | sample III_Fen_N1_1_FD_194549 | JGI IMG/M metagenome (GOLD analysis project Ga0302288, IMG submission 194549) | Peat permafrost microbial communities from Stordalen Mire near Abisko, Sweden - III_Fen_N1_1 | ecosystem: Environmental > Terrestrial > Soil > Wetlands > Permafrost | place: Sweden: Abisko...
GATTAGCGGCCTTGCTCATAGAAATCACTTCTTCTGATGCTGCACGATAAAGCAACTGCTTGAAGCGGGTTGATTGTTCTCTGCCAATATATGATCCAAAGCCAATTTCTTTTTTATGGTTTTCCGCTTTATTTACCCACATTCTAAATGCAATATAGTATGCTTCAGTAATAACGCCCAAGTTTCTTGCCCGCGCCATTAAAGCTTGAATAGAAATCCCATATGCTTCTTTTATTGCTATTAATTCAGGAATGCTTACACCTTTTCTATTCGTGCCCAACTCTAAGAGAAAAGTTTCTTTTGGCATTAGCATAGCTCCCGCAAAACGATGACACAATCTTTCTTTATCTTTAGATTCTAATTTTTCGTCAAATGACAGCAACAAATGACCTAACTCATGCAAAGCAGTAAAACGTTTACGTTCAATAGAGTAATTTTTATTAATTACAATTACGGGGATTTTGTTGTTCGACCAGCCCGACAATCCATCAAAGTGTTCGTTAGCATTTAACTCGATTACTTTGATTTCTTTGTCTTCGAGTAGTTCAATTACATTTGGTAAGGCATTGAACCCAATCTTCCAACTATTTAACAGTCTGTTGACTGCAATTTCCACGTCTTCTCCATTATTAATTCTTATGTGTTGTATTGGATTTACAAATGCGGAACCTAAGTTTAAAAACTGCTCTAATTCAATGTACCGAGCAATAGTATCAATTGCCTCTTCTTTGATTGATTTTACTTCTTTCTCGGGAAGTTTACTTTTCTTTCTGAATTCAATATTGTCGATCTCTATGGTGTATGGCCTGAAAAAGTAATCTACTTTTACTTTCAGGGCATTGGCTAATGCCAGTAGCACTTTGCTATCGGGCATCATTAAACCTTTCTCGTATTTAGTAATGGCGTTATGACTAACAATGCCATCCATTTCATCCGACAATTCACGCAAAGATAAACCGGCTAAGGTTCTTGCTGACTTAATTCTTTTTGCAATAATATCTTTCATATTCATCTGATTAATTGGTTTACAAAAATACAATAAATTATATATATGTAAACCATCAGTAAGCAGCTATTGTTCAATATTTAAGATTAATTAAGCAAATTAGCAAGTCATTTTCAATCTAGTTCCACGATTTGGAATACTGCTAGAGTATTTGACTGTATCAAAAAAGGGATAGATCTAATGAACTACACTGATAGATTTTCAAGCTTATCTGACCACTTTTATTTGTTCGTTAAAAATGCTTGTTCATTAGCACTGAACATCTAAAAATAGTTAAGAGGCTTTCATGTGTACATTTTAGAATTCGCTACCCACGTTTTGTTTTTCATGCGTACGTTTTGGCGTTTTTTACCCACGTTTCATGCAACTCAGCCCAGGTTTTGGAAAATGCTCCAAGACGTGCGGCATTGCGAGGGTGGCATAGCGGAATAACCGAATAGGTTTTATTGTTTATCACAATATCGTGTCGCTGACCATAGGTTTCTTGTGAATTTCCGAATTGAGATAGCTTAGTTCGTCGTTTATCAAAGAAATGTAGAAACCACTTTATAGGTAAATCACCTAACAAGATAATTGTATTTACTCCTGACTTTTCAAGTTCTTCGAGTGTCTCCAAATGACGTTGCTCTGCATTTTCTTTTATTTCATCTTCCCTAAATTCCGGGATAGTTGATAGTGGTAATCCATATTGACCGGCAATATCGTTATACGTTTTTACTGCTTTTTGCTGATTTGGATTTACTCTGGACTCAGGCAATAAGTCACATAGCCATGCTTGTTTTCTTGAATAGCCAAGTGGTTTTAAAAACAAATCGTCTAATGCAACTCCTGAAGGACCATTCAGATTTCTATTTGCCAGTACTAATTTACCAAGTTCTTTGGGAATTTGAATGTCTGCTAATATCTTTTCAACTCCTTCTCCCGTCCAAAATATTTGTGGTTCACTGGCTACAGCCAAAGCCTGAACTTTCAAATTACCATCTTTGTCTATCCATTTAGCATGAACTGCACTGGCATAGACTCCTAACACAAAAACCTCTTTATTTGGTGTGGTTTCTGTTTGTTGAACTTTGGTCAACCGCTGCCCAAAAGGGAAATAATAGTTACTCAGAGTATTTACTCTTCATTACTCACATACGTTTCATTATAAATATCCATTAGGTTCTTGCCGTTATACGTCCAGTAGGATGTTGGCTGAAGGGCATGTTCAATACCCAATAACTGCTTCGTGATAGCAGTTAAGGATTTTTCTTCACCACCATAACTTACTTTTTTAGCATCGCAGATCTCCACCATATAAGCCTCACCAGCCCGGCTAAACTCTAGCTTTGAACCTAAAGGAATACCCATTTCAATGTAATTCAGTGGTGGACGACGGGCAATCTTCATTTTCTTTCCGGCGGCTTTATCGACTTCCGTCAGATCATTATTGATTTCTTCTACAATTTCATTCGTAATGTCTTTACTTTTATCCAGCAGTTGAAGTATGGCAATAGCCTGTTCAGGGTTAATTTCAAAAAACTCGCGCTGGGTATGGATACGATAGGGGTGAAAAGCAATATGCAATGCTTTTTCAACCTTTGCTGTTTCGGTGACTTTACATGCATATTCGCACTCAAAAGGGACAGGCACACTGGTATTGAATAACTCTTTGAGACGTGCATCTACACTTTCCTTGTTTGTCATTCCAATTTTTACCAGACCCGGCATAGCCGGATTAGTGAGGCCATAGACTATTCCGTAGTTGATTTGTTTGGTGGGCATATTATCTTCTCAGTTTTCTTTTTTCTTTTCTCTTTTGACTTTTGCTTTTATTATGAGGATTGTCTATTTTCGGGATTAATACACCATCTATTGTTGCTTCACCAATAAACTTATTCCCAGTAAAATCAAACACTTCAATATGAGACCTTTCTCCATAATGCAAATTATCAACATACCATTTATTATTTGTTACTTTGTCACGATATATTTTACGTACATTATCATATAATTCTCCTGTATCTTCAAATCTGATTTTACTTCTTAAACACGTTTGCAAATCAGTTGGTGGATATGCCGACTTTTTATTATATACGAAAAGTGTATTATCAATATTTTGTTCTATCCACTCTATTAATAATTGTTCATCATCAGCACACTGTATAGTTTTAGTACCAGAAGAATTATTCTTTACTGAAATAATTAACAATCCTTTCTGTTTGCTTAATACAGAATCTGGAAAATTTAATGATAGAACGCTATCTTCAAATTTAATATTGTATTCATAAGCTTCTGCCAAAGAAGTGTTATTTACAATATAATGTACAGCAGGATAAACAGTGTGATCAAAAAAGTAATATTGACATTCATGATTCTGAATAGGATTCACGTCCCAAAATATTGGTGAAACTTTTCCAAGTTGAATTCTAAATAAATTCTCTAAATCTTTCTGACTTATGAAATCAAAAAAACTTTTTAAAATACCTGATGAAAGATAAATTTTTATGGAGATTTGATTATTGTATTCTAATTTCTTTTCTTTTATAGTATTAAAAAAACCACAGAGATTTCGTATAGAATTGAATAATAATTCTTCATTTTCAAGATGCCTGATTAAGAGATCATTTTGCAACAAACAATCATTGATAAATACATTCATAATCAAAATCCAATAAGTTCTTTCAAATCGAGTTCGTTTTGGTCAAAAAAATCGCTAGGCCATATATTAATAGCCCCTTTCCCTTTTATTTCAATTTTTGTATATAAGGAATCATCCTTATCATGAAAGAAAAAAACTGCAACATTTTCTGGTGATAAACTTTCTTTTTTGATAAGGACTCTGAGTGCATTAAGTATATGTTCGCTATGTGATTCTATAAAAATCTGAACACCACAACTAGCAACAATTGACAGAAATGAAATTAGATTTGATTGTGCCCTTGGATGTAAATGTGCTTCAGGATTTTCAATAACTAGAATATCTCCTTCTTGAGTGATTATTTCGGTAAAAGTGAGCCACCATTTCGGCAAAGTGAGCCACCTGTGGAAGTTGGGTGGATTTGTAGGTAAATATACTAATTTATTTGATATTTTTCTTTCTCAAAGATTCTCCCTTGAGTTCAAAGCGATGAGCTGAAGCTGACAATCTGTCCATAATTGCATCTGCAATTGTTGATTCGTTGATATACTCGTACCAATTCCCAACCGGCAGTTGAGAAGTAATGATTGTTGATTTTTTCCCATATCTGTCTTCGAGTATTTGGAGTAATACCAATCGTGAGGTTGCATCCAGGGGTTGTAAACCGAAGTCATCAAGTATGAGTAATTGAGTTTTTTCTATTTGTGCATAAAACTTTAGTAACGAACCTTCTAATTTGCATACAGCAATTTTCTCCAACAATTTGCTCATTGAAAAATATAATGTTTTGTGTCCAAATGCACAAGCCTGTCTTCCGATAGCACATGCCAGAAAGCTCTTTCCACAACCTGCTGAACCTGTTATGAGTATATTTTCTCCACGATTGATAAATCCACAATCTGATATTGCTTGGATAGATTCCTTTGTTAGGTTCCGGTCGGTTGTGCAATGTATCTGTTCCAACATCGCATCGTAACGCAGTTTACTTAATTTCAGATACATTTGTGTTCGATTATGTAAGCGATATTGTATTTCAGCTTCGGTAAGCTGCGCCATCAAAAGGTGTATACTGGGTTGTTCTTGAAGTGGTAACGACAATATTCCATTGTACGCTTGTTTCATTCCTGGAAGTTTGAGTCTTTCCAACTCGTAGATAGTGTTTTGCGTGTTCATTTTTTTGTTTTTAAAAGTGATTATTATTTGTAAGCTTCTTTTCCTCTGATATTTTCATGCGTTGGAAAATTCAGTATTGGTTCTGATATTTCTTCTTTATCTCTATTGTTTTTTAGTATATTAGATACTATTTGATAACTGGTTGAAGGGACAGTCATTGCCAGTTTGCAGGCTGATTCAAGACGGTCATTGCCATATTTTTTTCCTAATGAGAATATACCCAAACAGGAGTTGAAGGTTTGTGCTATAAATTGTTTTTTTGCAAGTAATCGTGCAATAACTGATTGGGTGTTACTACCAATCTTAATTCCTTCTGACAGGAAATAATCGGCATCCCATCCTTTAGTTTCTTTGTAGCGAAGATGATTTTCAGGCATATGTTCTTCTTTGGTAGAATAGCCATTGCGTCGAAGAGACCTTGAATGTAAGGCAATACGCTGCATATCAAGAAATACTTCTACTTCTTGTTGATCATAAACTATTTGTACTTCTTTGCCCACATGAATATAGGGCACGCTATATTGATGCATGTCTTCTCCTAAAATGACGTGATAGTTACGTTGGACTTTTGCGTTTACACGGTGACGGACAATGAAATCATGTGGAGGAAGTGGTTTTAAAGTAGCTTTTTCTTCGGTTTCAAATCGTTCACGACGACTTACCCGGGTATGTTGCATTGGTGTATTGTTGTGTATCTCAAGATACTCCATAATGCCGATATTGAGTGCATCCAGCGAGTAGAAAACCGTATTACGCAATGGAGCAAATACCCGCAGATACGATATGTGGACGTGGTTCTCCACCGTTGCTTTATCGCGTGGTTTTACCACACGAGTAGCGGTTAAAGTGGTGTTGTAATGGACGGACCATTGTTCGGCCAATTCGTTAAATGCAGGTTCATAACGATTACTCTTAATCACGTATTGACGCATATTATCGCTCAATACGCTTTGTGTAACGCCTTCAAGATATCGAAAGACACGTGATAATGAATTGTAAACATTTTCCTGAGTGCCATTGGAAAGGGCTTCAACGTATGTCAAACCACTATATGGTAGTACACAAATCAGCACAGGGCATTCTATTTTTGTTTTGGTAAAAGGGTCAATATACGATAGTTTCTTGCCAGCGAAATCAACTTGTAACGTTTCGCCTGGATGGTGCTCCAAATGCATTACTACCGTACGCAAACGTTTACCTTGTTTGAGTCTCTCACAAAATTGAGTGTAGGCATAACCTTGAGGACAGCTCAAAATATATTCCTGCCAAAGTAATTGACGGGTAACACCTGTTCTGGATAATTCTTTGAGGTAATAACCAAGCTGAGAGTCAAACACCCCTTGGCGGGTATTTGCAACTTGTATAGTGTTAGAAGTGTAAATAAACTGAGCCAACTCGCTATCTTTGAGAAGCAGTAATTGAACCAGTGTTAGACCACTAACCTTAACTCTTTGTTCATAATAGTCAACAGTGTTACGACTGATCCCCATATCACGGGATATGGAGCGTTTTGAACGACTTTCTTCTAGCAATTGGAGTATTCTTCGGATTTGCAACATACCTTTTACTTTGTTTGCCATAACATCTTTTTTTTCAAAGATACTATGGGTTACAAATCCACAGGTATAAAATGTAATTTAACGGTTGGCGCACTTTGCCGGAATAATGTCAAAAGGATATCAATCAACTATTGGCGCACTTTGCCGAAATGACCAAAATCATTGCTTTTAACAAGTGGCTCACTTTACGCCGGAATGGCAGTTTCTATGAAAATCAGTTCAACCGTAAAAAACATTAAATCTCAACTTTAACAAGTGGCGCACTTTGCCGAAATAAGTGGCTCAGTTTGATCCGGAATAAGTGGCTCAGTTTGCACCGGAATATTCACTTGAGCAATTAGTCCAGAAAGAACTATTGGTAAAACATAAGAATACCCAAATCCAATGTTATGAGGTCTAAACTTGGAACTTCCTATTCCAAATGAAAGTGTAATTATTCTTGAGCTCTCTGGATTCTCAGCAAATACTTTTATGTTTTCTGTGTTTAAAATATAGGATAGCCATTCTCCTGTTTTTATTTCTAGTTCATTCGAACTTCCTACGCCAATCTTTTGTAGCGGCTCATATACTATTTGACCTTTTTTTTGATATAAAACATTACCAAGAAATTCACCTTTTGTTCCAACAGTTATAAATCTAGGCAGAGTTGATTTGATATAAAATTCTTGTGGACCAACACGATCTGCAGCAATATAATGAATATGTTGGAATTCATTAAGTATTCCTTGAGATATTGGGGTGTTAATTACCCCAATCGTATCATCATGTTCATCTCTTTCTAAAAGTAGATTCAACGGTCCATTTAATGTTTCATGTGATATTTCAATAGGATTTATATTTGCAGTACTTCTATTTTGCACATCTCTAAAAGTGCCAAGGTTAACTGCGGAGCCATTAAATGCTATTTTACAAAGAGTTTGTTTATCTTCAATGGATTGACTAAGAAGCAAAATACTTTGTAAGAATGAAGATTTCCCTCTACCATTTATCCCAGTAAGTAGATTTATTGAAGCTAAAGTAAATTTAGTTTCCGTTTGAAAAATCTTAAAATTTTTCAGTTTAGATGATTTAATCATTGGTACATTCTTTACTTAGTATATCAAAAACTTTATCAAAACGAGAAGCTACACGTTTCTTATCTCCAGTAGAATATCTTACAGCATCAATATATTGAGGATTGTTTAATAAAATAGTAAAATTAGCTTTGATTTGCGCTTTATTTTCTAATAAATACTTTTCGCTTTTTGAAGCAAAAAAACCGGCAACAGTCTCAAAAATAGCAATATTAACTCGTCCTCTGGTTTCATCTGTTGGGAACCTGAAATTTCTTCTATCGAAAAATTCTCTAGTATATTTCATTGCCCTTATAAATTCTTCTTCGAATCTATCAAAATTTTCTTGAGATAAACTTTCGTTCATGTGTTTCATTGCATTTTCAACAAAATCATTCATGCTATATTTGTAATCAAGATTATAATCAAAGATTCTAAAAGACAAATATCTCAATATCGCTTCTTGGTCTTTTGCTCTATTATCTGAAATACCATAATCAATTGCCATTTTAAAAATTGGTTTTGCAGCTAATTTTTGTAAAAACTCCGTTGCTTTTCCAATATAAATACAATTTCTGATTTCTTGTCTTTCCAATTGAGTTCCACCAGTATTAATTCGATTAAATATATCATAAACCATTTCCAATGGAACTGAAGGCTGAATTAGATAAACCAGTAATTTTTTATCTTCAATTTTACTTTGGTAATCACCATTAAATTCAACTAATTCTTTAAAGTTTTTTCCATTAATATCTGGAATTGCTTTTAATCCACTCAATCTAAAATCGTTTTTTATAAAACGCCTTAATGTTGTCAATCTCTGCCTACCATCAACAACAATATACTTACCATACTTGTCTTTGTTGATATACAATGGAGGCAAAGGAAAGTTTAAGAGAACTGACTCAATAAACAGACATTGTTGTTCTGACTTCCAAACATATTTTCTTTGAAAATCAGGCATTTGTATTAATTCTCTATCCCACTTTCTTACTACTAATTCAAAAACAGTTTGCGGATCTTCTCTAATATCAATATCAGATTTTGAGGGATCATATGGATAGATAGACCCTTTTCCTGTTTCATCATTATCTAAAGTATCTTCATCACTTTCAATCTGCTCAACAAAGTCTAGAATAATATCTTTGTATTTTGAATAATTTTCATCCCCTAACAGGCCTTGTAAAATAGACTTAAAATCATCATACCGATGATATACTTGATCTTTAAGAGAGTCCAATTTCTCTATAACGTCATTAGGAATGCATTCACTTAAATGAACAAAAGAATCTGTACTAAGTGCTATTTTATTTTTTAAATCCCCATTCATACGATATTGAATTTTGTGTTATTATCTATTTGTTACTTCTTCTATTTCTTTCTTTTCCCAATCCTTAGCCAATACTTCTGCCTGGCGAATGATAAGGTCAATTGCTTCCTGTGAATGACTCGGTGGATAGCCGTAGCGGCGTAGCATACGCCTGATGATATTCCGTATTTTTGCTCTTACACTATCTCGCACATCCCAGTCAACGGTAGTGCTTTGTTTAAGCTTCTCAGTTAATTCAACGGCTATCATTTTTATATCTTCATTCGCCAGTGCTTTTTCTCCTGTGTTGTTTTCAGCCAAGGCATCGTAGAACCGAATTTCATCTGGACTCAATCCGAGATCTTCTTCCCGTTTCATTGCTTCCTGAAAATCTAATGCCATTTGAATTAGTTCTTCAATAACCATTGCAGCTTCGATACCTCGATTATGATATTGCCGAAGTGTTTCAAGCAACCTGTCGCCAAAGGCTTTTTCTTGTACGATATTTCCTTTTGAATGTGCTTTAATACTGTCTTTCAATAAGCGTTCGAGTAATTCAACTGCCAGATTCTTGGTTTTCATGCGTCGTATATCTTCCAAAAACTCGGGAGATAATAAACCAATGTTCGGTTTTTTCAATCCAGCTAATTCAAACACATCGCATACCCCTCCGGCAATAATGGCATTATCCAAAATCTGTTTGAGGGCAGTGTTCTTGTCTTCTTCCAGACGCTTTTTATCAACACTGGTGTACTTCAATAATGTTGCTTTGATAGCATTGAAAAAGGCAATCTCGATTTTCAAATCTTGTACTTCGTCCATGGTACTGCAAAGTGAGTACGACTTGTTGATAGTCAAGATTAAGTCCAGAAAACGCTTTTTCCCATTTTGGGGGTCTTCCAGAATATGGTTTGTTGTTGGTACAAGTAATTTTAAAGCATCTGTTTTGTATTTGCTATAATCAAAGCCATGGAATAAGCCACGCAAAGCATCCATGTTTTTCAGCAATATGGTGTAGGCTTCTTGTGTACGCAAGGTGGGTGAACCTTTACCATCAGCATCCATGTAGGTTTTCATTGCTAACTTAAGTTCATTAGCGATTCCGATATAATCTACAACTACACCTCCCGACTTGTCTTTAAATACGCGATTAACCCTTGCAATGGCTTGCATCAGATTATGACCTTTCATGGGTTTATCGATATACATTGTATGGCATGGAGGTGCATCAAAACCAGTCAGCCACATATCACGTACAATCACTAATTTCAACGAATCATTTACATCTTTAAACCGATTTTCCAGATTCTTCTTTTGGGATTTTGTATAAATGTGAGGAGTCAATAATGCTTTGTCGGCTGCCGATCCTGTCATAACAATTTTGATAGCTCCCTTTGTCGGGTCACTATCGTGCCATTCGGGTTTGAGTGCTATTATTTCATTATAAAGGTGTACGCATATTTCACGGCTCATACATACAATCAACGCTTTACCATCAATGGCTGCTGTTCGTTTTTCAAAGTGATACACTATGTCTCTGGCAACATCTTGCAATCTTGGAGTAGCTCCAACCAGTTTTTCCAGTTGTGTCCAATTACTTTTGGTAGCTTCGCGTTGATAAAGTTCTTCTTCATCTTCTATAATTTCTTCAACATCCTGACTCAGTCTGGCAATAGCTTCCTGATTAATATCGAGTTTTGACAACCTACTTTCGTAGAAGATAGGCACAGTAGCACCATCATCGACCGCATCTTGTATGTCGTAAATGCTTATATATTCGCCAAATACTTTCTGCGTGTCTTTTTCGGTAGACGAAATGGGCGTACCTGTAAAACCAATAAAGGTAGCATTGCCCAAAGCATCGCGCATGTGTTGCGAGAAACCGTATTTGTAAACACCTGTTTTCTTATCCAACACCGCTTTATCACCGTACTGACTTCGGTGGGCTTCGTCGCTTATCACCACAATATTGTGTCGGTTTGTCAATTCGGGGTGTTTGGTTTCACCTGCCAACAAAGAGAATTTTTGAACAGTTGTAAAAATAATACCCCCCGACTTCCGGCTTTCGAGCATATCCCGCAAGTCATCACGGCTATTTGCCTGAACTGGTGTTTGCTTTAACAAATCTGCCGATTGCGAGAATGTTGTAAACAACTGTCCGTCTAAATCGGAACGGTCGGTTACCACAACAATAGTAGGGTTTTGCATTTCGGGCTGTTGTAGCAATTTTCCTGCATAACACACCATGGAAATACTTTTACCTGAGCCTTGTGTATGCCAGATAACACCTGCTTTTTTACTGCCGGGTTCAATTACTTTACCATAGTTGGCTCGTGGAGTTGATACTATTTCTGCTTCTGGAACTTTAGCCGCTATAATAGTAGCTTTTACGGCTTCACGTACCGCATGAAACTGGTGATAAGCTGCTATCTTCTTAAATGTTTTACTTCCATCTGTCTCGTAAAGAATAAAATGGCGCAGGTAATCTAAAAATAATTCCGGTTGGAAGAAGCCTTTAATTACATTTTCCAGTTCGAATGCAACTAATGGACGGTCATCCTGATCGGAAATAGTACGCCAAGGCACAAAACGTTCTTTATTAGCAGTGAGAGAGCCAATACGTGCCGTAATGCCATCGGAAACAACCAATGCTTCGTTGAAGAAAAAAAGGTCTTCTATATCATTCTTGTAAGTTTGCAATTGGTTGTAAGCATCCCATACGTCCGTATCTTCGTCCGCAGGATTTTTTAGTTCTACAACCGAAATAGGAAAACCATTGATAAAAACAACGATATCAGGTTTGCGTAAATTTTTTTCTCCGGCAATGGCAAACTGATTTACTACCAGAAAACGGTTATTCAACGGAGTTTTGAAGTCAATCAGGTACACCAAATCCTCCACTTTTTGCCCTTTACGCTCAAATTCCACTTTTACCCCATCCAATAAGTTATAATGAAAGCTTTTATTTTTCAGTATAGTATTGGGTCCCACCCCATTTTTCACCAAACGAATCACTTCTTCGAGCTTTTCTGTGGGTATATCTGGGTTTATTTTAGCTAAGGCTTTGAGACATTCGTTATGCAATATCACCTCTTTGTAATCGTTCCTGTAGGGCGTAGCTGTTTCAGGGGCGATTTCTTTGCCATGCAAATAACTATAACCTGTATCTTGAAACCAAGATAATGCTAAACTTTCTAATTTTTCTTCGTTTATCATATTCAGAAAGATCCTTTTAATTTAAATAGAAGAGCCTCAATCGATTCATTATGTTGTTCTTTAGGATACCAAATAGGGAATATATTACTTTTAGATAATCTATTTCTAATTTCTAATCTTCTAGGTTCTGTATCTGGACACTCTAAAAAACAGTAGTGTTTAACACACCGAACATGTCCTTTAAGTCTAACATATTCTTCCATTTTCTTTATTGTTCTATCTTGAGTTAGACTACATCCAAGAAATAATAATGTTCTATTGAAAAAAGCATCTTCAATTAAAGTATTAATAATTGATTCGTCATCATATGCTTTTTGGTATTCATTTAGTGTAAGGATTCTTTCTTTTTCATTACCGAAATCTCCATGAAGTTTGAGTAATGTCCTTTTTCCAGCTCCAAGATTTGCAGTAAAACTTTCTGCGTTAGAACCATTGATCACTTCTTCAAAAGAATTTGATGTATTATCATACAACGTTTTTAATACTGGATCAAAATTAGTTGTAATTACCGCGGAATTAAACAAATAAGGTATAAAATTTACAGGTCCTTGAATCACTTTGTCCGTACCATAAGTATTACTCAGCAATTCATTAAATATCGGGCCACTCATATCATCATAAAGAATCTGAGCAGCCTCTTCAAATTCTCCATTAGTAATTTTATCTTTTATTAGAGTATATTCAATAGTACTATTTTCTTGCAAATAATATAAGAAATCTTCCCATTTTAAATATCCGGTTGGGGATGACATTCCTGCTCCAATGAAAGGTATAACCGCATTTCTTCTATAAATCTGTTCTAATTGATTAAATCTATCACGATTATCTTTATATTTTAAGATATTTTCTACTCGCTCTAAAAGTTCATCTTCTTTGCGTTCTTTCCAATCTTCAAAAGCTTGAGTAAATGTGTCTGGTTCAACATTTTTCAGTATGTCAATTGGTGGGAATATTTTTCCATCAATGATAACAGATTGATAATGATTTCCATTTGCATCAGTGTCTATTTCAATAGAAACAAGTGAGAGGTCTGGATTATTTAATTCAGATATGTAGATTTCTTCCAAAAACTTCATTCAACTCCTCCTTTCTCTAATATAGTTTTATTTGAAAGAAGTTTGGGGAGTATTTCATCCCTTAAATTACTAAGGGTTTGATTAGCTTTTTGATTATTTAAAATATAATCATATTTATTTTTTACTCTCTGATGATAACTTTTAAGTAGGTTTATTGGAGGTACCACAAGTTCAATATTCTTAATAACAATTTGGCTTATATTTTGCTGAGCAGAACCAGAAGCCCTACTCATAACATTTTCCTTATTCTCTTTTAACCAAGAATAAATAAAAGTGTATGGATAATTCTCATTTGGTAATATTGCACAAATAGCTTGATTGCAAGTAGCAGTTGCACCAAGAATAGAGTATTGACCAACAGTAGCTCCATACATTGCTAAAAGAATCGAGTCTTTTGGTAACAACTTTGCAGAAGATTTATTAATAGCTTCTTTTGTTATTGATTCTTCTGTCTCAAAAACAAAAGAATTAATCAGTTCTTTTGATTTTACCCAACTAACACTTCCGTCTTCATAGAAACTTTTGTTTTCTCTACTCGGTGTTCCACCAGAAGTTGTACTATAAATTTCTCCAATTTTTCCAACTTTCCAACCCTTCGGAATATCTCCCAATTCGCTATTTTCTAACTCATCTGGGAATATAGCTGCAATAGCTTTTAATTCATTATATTCCGCACCAGCAAAGTTCTGAGTATCATTGGCTGTTCTTCCACTAATCATTTCCAGAGTAGCCATTAATGGATCTCTCCCTGTTTTTTTTGCTTCTATTTTAGTAATTACTGGATCGAAATCTACAAACCACGATTTAAAAAGTGTATGTGCTAAGGATTCAAGCGTTTGATTAATTTGATTATTATTGGCAATTTTATCATCGATTTGTTTTAGAAAAAAACCAATTTCTTTTCGGATTTCTTTTTTTGGTAAATCACATTCAAACTCAGCTATCGCTTTCCAATCGACTCTCTGTCTGCCAGATGTTCCCTCCATTCTACCTATAGCATAATCTCTAAATTTAGACCAACGACATAGATAATAAATAAAATCCTCATCGTATTCGGGTTCTTTCGCTTTTAAAATGATAAACTCTGTTGAGCCGTGAGCATGTTCTCCTTCTTTCAAACAATTCACTTTGGCAGTTTTTCCATTTTCCAGACATGGCGTTATGCGAGCCAGTAAAGTATCACCATTTTTAAATTTAGTTCCCGAACCATTAAATTCTTTTTGGAAAATATAAGAAATATCTCTTGAATTTTCGTTCAATGCTGCCATTTCAATAAATGGAGCATTAGTCCCTTTCTTAATGCTTCGTGTAGGATTAAATTCAATAATTTCACTAAGCATCATATCCAAGTCCTCCCAACTGTTTTTTTATTTCAGCTTCAAGCAATGCTCCTTCTTTCAAATATAATTTAAGGTCGGCAGTTAAGCGACTCATCTTTTTATAAGAGAAAAAACAAAAAGTACAATCACAAACTCATAAAAGATTGATAATTAATTAATAATAAATTTGGAGTGAAAAACAAATTGTACATTTACTTTAATTATGCTTATATTATTAACATATAAAGGCCGCACAAACGAATGATTAGTTTAATTAGTGCTTAATACCCGTTTAAACGGCACGTAAAAGCCTATTAAATAAGGATAGAACGATAATACAACCGAATGATACAAGCCTCTGAAATGGGGCTTTTTTTATGCCTAAAACTACCGATCTAGGGGGTGATGGTAAATGTACAATTTGATGAAAAAACGGCATTGGGTATTCGAATGGGTATTCAAATGGGTATTCAAAAACAAGTAAAATTTATGCTTTAAATGCACGCTTAATGACAAATAAACATGTAAACTCGGTTAAATATGCGTTTAAACTACCCCTTAATGCAGTATAACAGCATTAAAAAAGCGACCTAAGTCGCTTATATATAGAAAAATACAAATTATTATGTACAAATAGAGCCTACCTGCCTATTATATATGGATTTATGGCTTTGGTTCTGCTGCAATGCTGCTACCCATTTTTGGTATTTTATATGTTGCCTTTTTAGGCATATTCTCTATTGTTTTTTCGAGTTCTTCAATTTTATTCTTCAATAAGCTATTTTCTCCTGCTATTGCTTCGTATCGATCTAAAATAAATCCGAGAGAAGTTGCATCTGTGATTTTATGTTGAATATTTACCGGTCCATCTACTATTTTATTATTTTTTTCATTTTCAGCTCCTTTTATCATTGGTTCTATACCTCTTAAAATCCATTCCGCACTATAATTGGGATAATTATCGGCTATAATTTGCACCCATTTTGACTGAATATCCGTATTATTTGCAATAGCGCGGGATAATACTCCCTTACTAGCACCAATAAGTCTCTCTAATGCTCCTATAGAAACATTCTCATTATCAGCTATTTTTGCAATTCGTAAAATAATATTTTCCATTATGTTGAAAATAATCCCATTTTTATTTGCAAGTGTTGAAAATTATCCCTTAATTTGCAAAGTATTTTAAACCGTTTTAATTTGAAACACGCAAATATATAAAAAGTTCATCAATAAAAATAATATGGAAAAACAAAAAGAAATTTTGATTGATCCCGGTAAAAGAAAAGACCTATTAAAACATGGAAGTTATCCAACAATAAAAAAGGCTTTATTCGGAGAGGCAAATACTCCACAAAAAATCAAAATAAGATTAGAGGCAATTAAACTAGGTGGTATGATTAAACCGGATGATGAATTATGAAAAAATTAATTTACTGTTTTTTCGAAAATATGTTGGTTAAACCAATAGGTGATAAAATTAGTAAGTACGGTTTATTGATTTGTACAATTCTATTTTTCGGACAATTGGTTTTGAGAGCTTACCTAAAAGCTTAAGTGGTTTTTAAACGATTTATAAAAAGTACAACTATGCAATATTATAATAACACACTCACGGTAGAGGCAGGTTGGTTGATTGATGAAGGTATTATTACTGATGTCAATTATAGAAACCTGACACAACGAAAACAACTTAATGTTATTCGTAGAGGATGTGCAAATACTCCTGCATTGGTACAATATGATAGCATGCCCGAACGATTTAAGCGTGCGATAGTGGATAAGGTTGGATGTGATCCGTACAAAGTAGTGGCAGTTAACCAGGTTCAAAGCCATATTACTGAAAATGTAAAGGCGATGGATTTTTTTGAAACATACAAACTTAGTGACGGTAGATTTTTACCACCGGTTGTACGACGAGAGTATTACGCTAATGCCATAGTGCTTGATGCGATACATGCAATGATTATTAGCAAAAAAGCAAAGCATAGCGCCCTGGGGCATAAAACTACCCGCGCATGGGACCAGATAGCGGAAGCGGTTCAAGAACTCGACCGCACAAAGTTTCCTCACTCGCTACCGGCAAACCCCCGCAGACTTGAAGACAAGTATAAAAAGTATTTGAAAGATGGCGTTGAGATGCTTATTCACAAGAATTATTGCAATAAGAATTCGGCAAAAATTGAAAGCGATGTGAAAGAGTCTGTTTTATCTGAACTACTAGCTGACCCACGAAATTTTGATAATGCTAAGGTAAGAACTAACTACAACATTTTTGCTGAATTGATAGGAGCAAAAAAAATAACAAGCGATGCAGTAGCATTTTGGAGGGATAAATTAGATGTAAATATATTTGCAGGCCGTAGAGGTGCAGTGGCATTCTCAAATAAAAAAGCAATGCAGGTAAAACGTTCGGCACCGAGTTGCCCGCTCTATTATTGGACAATGGACGGTTGGGATGTGGAATTACTCTTCCAACGAACTGAAGTGAAAGCGAAAACCGGATATTCAACGACCACTTATCACCATAGACCAACTGTAGTAGTGATTTTGGATGCATTCAATAAATATCCGGTGGGATATGCGATAGGAATACATGAAAGCCCGGACTTGATACGGTTAGCAATGAGAAATGCAGCACAACATACCAAGGAACTATTTGGAACGATGTATCGCACTCACCAGGTACAGAGTGATAGGTATCAGATAAAGAACCTGACACCATATTACGAAACGATAGCTGATAAGAGTACTCCTGCTAAGGCAAAGAACGCAAAATCAAAAATCATTGAACCTTACTTCAAGCATTTAAACCGCGATTATTGCCAACTAGAACCCAACTGGGCCGGATGGGGTATTACTTCGAAAAAAGACAGTCAGCCGAACGATGAGTTTCTACAGAAATACAAAAAGAATTTCCCGAACTACGAAGAGGTTTGCCAAATGGTAGTTGATATAATCGAAAAAGAGCGCGCACTGAAACTTGAACAATACCTGCAAAAGTGGGATGAAATGCCCGAAGCTGACAAAATTGAGTTTAAAGTTGAGAATTACCTGAATGCATTTGGCGAAGTGCTTACACATTCAAGAACAGGAAAGGAAACAACGGCAATGATTCAGCACAATGGAATAACAATAACGATAAACGGCATTAAACGCGAATATGATTGCTTTGACCTAGGATTTAGAGATCACTACAGTACTCAATGGCGATTTAAGTACGATCCGAATGATCCAACTAAGGTATTGGCCATAAACAGAGATGAAACGCTTCAATTCTTACTCGAAGAGAAATACATTCAGCCAATGGCTTTGAAAGACAGAAAAGTTGGCGATAGTGGAGAGTTGCAACGAGTGAGAGAGTTTAACGCCAGTTTGGAAAAACAAGTAACTGATTTTAGAGCTCAAAATATTGAAAAGATGGCAAGTGTAATGCCTCTAATGTTGCAGAACGACACGCTTAAAAAACTTATGATTACCGATAGTCACGGACAGCATAAGGACAGGCGAAATGACGACCGACGAGTGACAGCAAAAGCATCTCCACAAAAGGAATTGAAAAGCCGGGCAGTGGATGTTGAGGATGAAGAGGAAGACATATTTAATAGATTTTGAAAATATAAATACTAATAAAGATACGTTAAATGGAAAACATAAAAAAAAGGGCTATTGTAGCTACATTGACTGGTTATATCAATAGAAAAGGTAGTGGTAACAAAGCTGCTAATGCATTGAAGGGTGTTAGTTCAGCTACATTAAACCAAATGATAAATAATAATTGGGAACTTATAAGCGATGAAATGTGGCTTAATGTTGAAAAACAGATAGGACATACAAATAGTAGGTGGATAGCTGTAGAGACTAATGATTATTTAGATATAACAAGTAGATTAGATTTTGCACGGAAACAAAGTCAGAGTATCGGTATCGTTGGAAATGCAGGAAGTGGAAAAACTTTTTCTCTTAAAAAGTATGCAGATTCAACCCCAAATACATACCTACTTTGCTGCAATGAATTTTGGGGTAATAAAATGTTTCTTCAGGAATTGATGGGTGCAATGGGAATGAGCTATCGTAGCATGACACAAGGAGAAATGATGCGTAAAATTGTACAGGCATTGCGAAAAAAAACTATGCCAATAGTAATACTTGATGAAGCCGATAAATTAAATGATAGAGTGATGTATTTTTTTATTTCACTTTATAATATGCTAGAAGATTCAGACGGAATGCTTCACTGTGGATTAGTTATGTGTGCAACTCATTATTTGGAACGTAGATTAAAAAGAGGTAATGATAATGGTAAAAAAGGTTTTGAAGAAATATGGAGTCGAATTGGAAGTAACTGCATTGAATTAAAAGGAGTTGGAGCTGATGATATAGCTGCTATATGTGAAGCTAATGGTGTTAGTTCTAAAGATACTATTGAAAAAATAATCAAAAAATCTGATAGCGACTTAAGGCGTGTTAAGAGATTGATATATGCAGTTAAAGAGTAATTAAATGGCGATTAAAAGAGCTTTAACGGCTAAGGATGTAATGAATTACAAACCTCACTTATTGAACTTTGAAAGTGAGTGGTTGGATTTAATAGGAAAGCCGGAACTAACGGGTACTTGGTTGATATGGGGTAATTCGGCAAACGGTAAAACACGATTTGCATTACAACTGGCCAAGTATATGAGCAAATTTGCGCGAGTAGCGTATAATTCATTGGAGGAAGGTTTAAGCCAGTCGATGAAAGCAGCTATAAGCGATGTAGGTATGATGGATGCAAAGGGTTTTTTGCTCCTTGACAAAGAGCCGATAAACGAATTGGCCGAACGACTGAGAAAGCGTAAAAGCCCGGATGTGATAATCATTGATTCGCTCCAATATACCGGAATGAATTATTGCGATTACAAAAAGCTAAAGGACGAATTCAGAAATAAGCTTTTCATTTTTGTGAGCCATGCCGATGGGCGTGAACCAAAGGGACAAGTTGGTAAGTCGATACGATACGATGCTTTTGTAAAAATCATAGTTGCCGGATATATGGCAAAAGCTGAAAGCCGGTACGGTGGCGATAAAGACAGTCAGTATGTGGTTTGGCAAAAAGGATATGATAGTTTTTACGCTTGCGAAAAAGTTGGGAATAAATAATTTTAAAAACATACGGATATGAAAACACCAATTATGGACGTAGAACAAAAACGATTGCTAAAGAAGTTTCACACGCTTCTTGGGCTAGCCGGAATTGATAATGAAGGTAAGTTATTGCTGTTGGCACAGTACGGTGTAGAGAGCAGTAAAGATTTATCGCCTTACGATTTATTGGAAGTATGCAATAAGCTGCAACTGCAATCTGACCCACAACTGGCTGCACTGGATAAAGCCCGCAAACGCCTGATAGCTTCGATATGTGGATGGCGTGAAAGCATGGGTGTCACACCATCGGTAATTGAAGCTAAAAAGATAGCATGTCATGCAGCCTCGGTAAAAGACTTCAACCAAATAACTCAGGAGCGACTGCGAAGCCTTTACAGTGCTTTCGGTAAGAAAACAAAGGATTTGAAAACGGTCAGTGAAATGACCAACGAGAATATTAAACGGATTATCACCTTAAATTAATCACACACATGAATAGCAAAAAATTCACATCTAGCGAGGCAAAAAAAAGAATGAAAGAGTGCCAACGTGTTCACATGAAAATAAAAAGAGCAAAATCAGTCAAAGAGGTTGAAGAGATAAGAATAAAACATAAAATTAAGCTTTGGCTTACAAAAGATATGGAAGAGCTAAAATTGACTACTGATGAAAAAATTGAACGCCAAAGATTACGTGATTCACAAGAAAAGCTATTCCGTGATGACGGTAGCAAGCTTGAAAAGCAAGAGCAATTGCAAAGTGACTTAGTACACTGGCTCGAAATGAACCCGATTTCAAACCCTAGCTTTTGGAAAGTGTACGAAAAGCTGCGAGAATGCGAAGTTCGCATAATGTCGCTGACAAAAGGTCACCAATACGGTGGTGGGTCGGGTGGTTTAAAGGAGTTCTCCACATTCAATCTTAAAACGGCATGAAATATATAAAACCAAAAATAGGCGGCTATTTCAAATACGACAATCTTATTTACTTGGCTAAAGAGCTAATAGAGCCACACTACTGCGTTGGATGCTGTTTTCATAGCCTAATGAAAGGACACAGCGAATGTAGTGCTACAAATGCATTGAACTGCAAAGGAATGATATTCGAAGATGTGACGGATAACGTGGAAGTTGAGTTGATAGATGAACGATTTAAAGGTTTTTTCAAATTCTTTGTAATTGTGGCGATATGGTTAGCAGTGATAGTTTATACAGTAATTAATTATAATAAATACAATTAAAATCAAAATGGCAAAACAAGTAAGCGTATCGGACTTAACGCCCGAACAGATTAAAGAACTACATGCTCAGTTTCGTGAGCAAGAAAAAAAGGCAGCCGAACAACGAACAGCAGACAGACTCGCTCTGATTGACTTGGAAAATGAGGTTGTGATTGAAATGATGGCCGAGGTTGAATTATTATCCTCTGCAATTGTAAACTTCAAGCAAAAGTGTATTCACAAGCTTGAACCGCTTATGAAAATGAAAACTGACTTAGCAAAAGCGGCATCGCAACAAAAGTCATTCACCTTTAAGTCAAAGGACAATAAGTTCAAATTCATTGTTGACTACAATGATACTTTCAAGTACGATGACGGTATTCATGCCGGTGTTGAATATGCAAAGCAATGGCTTACTGAAAAATCAGACGAAAGTGAAGATTCAAAGATGATGACTTCCATTATTGAGAATTTACTCGGAAAATCGAGAGGTGGAACATACTCGGCTGAGAACCTTTGGATATTCGTAAGTTCTGCAGAGGATTACGACGTTCCTCTTTTGAAATTGGCTGCTGAAGCGGTGAAAAAATCACTTTATAAGGAAATGACAAGCGTAAGCGTGAAAGTCTTTAAAAAGGAAGAATTTGGATATAAACAGTTGCCTTTATCAGCAACTAAAGCTTAAATAGAAAATGGGAAATACAGAAAAATTAAAACAGATAGTTTCATTATCAAATGAATTAGAATTAAACCCGGAAGATGAAGCTATGATTCTTTTGGTTGTAGTGGAAGGTAGAGTTAAACCTTGTATAATGGGAAATCAGGAACTATTAGAGGCTGCAATTAGTTCAGCCGCTAAAAATAGTGATGATTTCAAAGAAATAATTACTAATGTCGTAGAGAGTTTAAATTAAAATTAATCAGTTCCACACACGGAACATAAACAAAACAGTATGAGTGATAAAAAAAAGGACTCCGATAAAAAGGAGAAAAAAGTGATTTCAGGCAATTTGCATTCATGGTTTAGCACTAAGCTAAAATATGAAAAAACAGCTGAAGAGGGTAAAATTATATCCGTAGCGGAGGAGTATTTAGTCGATGCTCTATCTTTCACAGAGGCAGAGGCTCGGATTAATAAAGAGATGGCTCCATTCATTAGCGGAACATTCAAAGTCACAGCTGTAAGACGCGCTCGAATTAATGAGATGTTTACGAATGAGAATGGTGACAAATGGTATCGTTGTAAAGTATTCTTTATTTCGCTTGACGAAGAAAAGGGAATTGAAAAACGTACTGCAGTTACAATGTTTGCACAAGCAAACGACGTGAAAGATGCATGGGATGTTCTCCAAGAAGGCATGAAAGCATCCATGGCCGACTATAAGGTTCATTCAATTGTCGAAACTTCCATACTCGATGTATATCCATTTGATGCGGCTGCTTAAATTAATCAGTGGAAGTGTAAAACTGCACTTCCACTTAAATAAACGAAATATGAAAGTTTTACAAATAGAAGAAAGTAACGCACGTAAGCTTTACAAAACAGCAAGTCCAGAATTCAGGCAAGCACTTGAAGATACGTTTGGAAAAGAGTTTTTCTCTGCAAAAATTACTGATCGTATCAAAACATACGAGGATGCATGTTCGGAACTAGGTGTTCAACCTATTGATGAGGCTAAAATGAAACAAATAGGCTTCACGGATGACGAAATCACTTATCGTAAAATTAAAACGATCACTCAAGCACTCAACGAAGGTTGGAAATGTGACTGGAACGATAGTAATCAATACAAATGGTATCCTTGGTTTAAAATGTCTTCCGGGGGCTTCGTTTTCTGCGATACGTATTGCGATTACTCGCGTGCGTCTGCGGGTAACGCCTCGCGACTTTGCTTTTCAAGTGACGAAATAGCCACTTATGCAGGGAAACAATTCTTACAATTATATTCAGATTTTATAAAATAATCAGCCGAAAGGCATAAAAACAATTTTCACACATGGAAAAACAAGAAGTAACACCAATGGAAAGCATCAAAACAGTAGAAGATGCTCTGAACGTAACCGGAATGTCGGTAACTCCTGAATTCAACGAAGTACCTGAAGAAATGCGGGACTATTTTAAAGCTGTATATGCGGCAGTGGTAATAACTAAGGCGATAGTTGGAGACTGGAAAGCTGACTGGAATGATGGTAGTCAACGCAAATGGTATCCTTGGTTTGAAATGTCTTCCGGGGGCTTCGTTTTCGACGATACGAGTTTCGGTTACTCGGCTGCGAATGCGGGTTACGCCTCGCGCCTTTGCTTTCCTACTGAGGAGATGGCAGAGTATGCAGGTAGAACATTCACCGACGTTTACAGTCAAATTATTCTGAAGTAAAAATAATAGGCTGTTTGTCTTTGTGAGGTTGTCTTCCAGGGGCTTCGTTTTCAACGATACGAATTACGATAACTCGAATGCGAATGCAGGTAACACCTCGCACCTATGCGAAATAAAGATACAAGGACAAAGGCCTTGCCACTTGGCAAAAAATTACAAACTTCAAAAGGTACTAGTAGGGAAACTGAAAGTTCCTACACGAAAAGCAAAGCGATGAAAAGACACGGTAATTTATACGAACAGGTATGCAGCGAGGATAATATGGTTCTCGCTTGGGAGAAAGCCCGAAAAGGCAAAGCGCACACATACGGTGTGAGACTCTTTGAAAAGGATTTGGAAAACAATATGAGGCAGTTGCATAATGAACTGACAACGGGAACTTACCGGACTTCGGAATACAGCGTATTTACAATTTATGACCCGAAAGAACGTGAGATTTACCGGCTAC
>Ga0302288_1000780_pt1 | contig 23442 bp, 15 predicted proteins | sample III_Fen_N1_1_FD_194549 | JGI IMG/M metagenome (GOLD analysis project Ga0302288, IMG submission 194549) | Peat permafrost microbial communities from Stordalen Mire near Abisko, Sweden - III_Fen_N1_1 | ecosystem: Environmental > Terrestrial > Soil > Wetlands > Permafrost | place: Sweden: Abisko...
AAGGGCATAAATTGTTTGATGTTGAGTTGCTTACTGCTGGTTTTGTCGGAGTAGCCGGATCGGTAAGTGCGAAAGCTCCTGCCAGTGTGTTTGAAGTACAGGTTCCGGGAGCCACGACATAAATGTCGGAGTAAGAACCGGCGCCCAGGCCTGTGATTGTCAATGTGCCTGATCCGTCGCTTGAGATTGTTGCCGGAGTAGCGGCAACGGTGTTCTTTTTATAATTTACGGTATAGCTTGTGGTGTTGGCGAGTCCTGTCAGGCTGATGCTACCGTCGGTACCGCTGCATGTGGAAGGGTTGACATCGGTTGCGTGGGCGATTGTCGGAGTAGCATTCACCGTTACCGCATTTATTGCTGATGACGCCTGACAGTGTGTAGAACTTCCGTCAGTAACAATATAAGTAATATTGGTGCTTCCTGCTGACTTCGGCGTAACCACTCCTGAATTATCAACAGTAGCAACTCCCGTATTCGATGAGTTCCAGGTATAAGTTAAGGTTGCAGTACCTGTTGCATGGGATGTTAACGACAAGGTACTGCCCATACAGACAGATGTTCCTCCTGTTATTGCTCCGGCGACTGGCAACGCATTAACAGTTACAACTGTAGCATCAGATGCCGAACTCGAACAACCACTGGTTGTAACCACTACTGTATAAGAACCAGTAGTAGTGGCATTATAGGTCTGACTGGTAGCACTGCTTATCAACAAACCACCTTTATACCATTGGTAACCTGAGGCTGATGACGAAGAGAGTAATACGCTTCCACCAGCACAGAAGGTTGTAGTTCCAGCAGTAATGGTTGGTTTTGCAGGTATTGGATTGATAGTTACTGTAATCTTTTTACGAGTAGCGCTTATGCAAGAGGTGAGGCTGTTACGAGTTTGTGCATAATAATCGGTTGCAGTGGTTAGCGCCGTTGGTGTTAACATTGCAGTGCCTCCAGTTGGGTTTGCATACCAATCTACAACATCGCCATTTGTTCCTGCTGTAGCGACTAAATTGGCTATTGTACCACTTCCGCAGATTATTTGGTCGGATGCAGATGGTTCTGCCGGTACCTGATTTATAGTAACCACTACCGGAGTCCTGGTGGTACTAACACAACCACCAGTGTTTGCCTGAGATTCGGCATAGTAAGTTGTACCGGAAGACAGTGCATCCGTTGGAATCATGGCAGTACCTCCCGATGAACCAGTGAACCACTTCACAGTAGCGCCTAATGGAGCGGTAGAGACTAAATTGGCAACCGTTGCCGAACCGCAAAAAGCCTGATTGGCAGCAATTGGCGCTGTGGGTATGATACACCCCAGGAGATAATCTTCAACTTCACCAGTTCCTTTTATCCCGTTAAAATCGGTGGCAGCTTTTGGCGTAGCATCATTCAAGCGCAAACGGAAGTAACTAGTACCTGCAGACCCACCCGAAAGACCACTCCATGTTAAAGTTACCGTTTGCAGACCTCCACTTGCCGGTACAGAAACAGTTGCATATTCGCCTGCGGTAAAAGTGCCACTACAATTAAAATCTATCCAACCTTGCAGTGTTTGAGCTGAACCACTATTATTAAAAACCGAAACCGACAACGAATAAGCGGTGGCATTTTGTACTATAGATGGAATAGTAGAAACCCCATCTTCATCAACACCATCACCATCGGCTACAGTGCCGGGGGTTCCATTAATTTCGTAATCTATGGTAGCACCAATGCGCAAATAATCTGTATTAACAGCGCTTACAGCTCCAATATTAGCGATTGTGGTTCCATAAGTATCTGGCGCATCACCAAAATCGGCCATAAAAACGCCAAAATCGGCTTTTGCAATATCTGTACTTGATAAGTTAATATCTATTACATTTTTAGATGTAGCATTTTGAGATATGTTGCTCATATTCGACTTATCGGAACCTGTTGGGAAAAGATATGCAGGGAAAGATGCCGAAGACGGGATGAACCCAGTTGTTCCAGAAGTAGGATTCTGAGAAGTTAAAATGAGCTTTAAGCCAATATCAGTTGATAATGCATACGGCACGTCGGTAAACGAATAGGTTCCATCACTTGAACTCACAGGGGCAACCGAGATCACGGTGTTGTTTTTATCAACTAATACCACGTATAATGGCAAAATACCAGTTCCAGTTCCTGGTGCATAAGCCGACATTCCTATACCGTTCCAGTTAGGGTCGGTATATACGGTACCCAATAGATTTATAACTTGTTGCTGAACTGTAATATCATCAATTACAAAGTCATTTCCCATCGTACTACCATCAGTATCCGAATTGTAAAAATCGAAATAAATAGTAGAAACAGATGTGGTTGTTGGTAATGTAAATGTAGAGTTACAAAGCTGCCATGGAAGGGTTGTATTATCAGAAGACCGTGCTAAAATAAATGTATTTGTATTTAAGTTGGTACCTGTACCTCCAATGGCAGTCCAAACTCCTATCCCTAAATATCCAAGTTTTTGACTAGTTTTATCAGCACGATTCACATTGGCACCATAAACATCTATTTTAAAAGTTGATCCGGGAACAGCTCTGACACTTACTGGCAAATCTATAATTGTACCGCCCTGCGCTCCTTGTTTTGACGGATCAGCATTAATAATCATCATATACCCGGTTGTTGTGGTCGAATATGTAGTTGCTGTCCCGGTAGTATGATCGTTTCCTCTAATCCAATAACCAAACCCCGTACCACCATTCCAGGTATCTGTTGAAATGGCATAATACTTATCATCAGGGGTTGTACCAGCAGCTTTCGGAGAATAGTCTGTTAACCCTGGCGACAATATTGTTCCAGGAGTAGCACTTGTAGAACCAGCAGTTCCAGAACCAAAATTTTGCGTATATGTAGTAATCCAGTGTGGTGGCTGTGCCTGTACTGCATGTGTCCCTATTACTAAGCACAAAACGAACAACCACCTTATAACAGATTTTAAAGCTGGGCAAAAAGTGGTAGCATGATTTTTCTTGCTGCGAGCCAACATTAGGTATCTGGCAACTATTTGTTTTATCATTTTGTTCAGTTTTAAAATTCAACATGAGTTTGATTGACAATCAATACACCATCAGTGGTATTTTTCACATTCTTACACGTTTTGATGATTGATGAAAACGCATAAAACATATTTTTTGGGTAAAGATTTTCCATATCGGTAGTTGATTATTGTATCTGTTCTAAATTTATTACTCAATCTGTTCGGAATTCACTCACACTATTTTTAGAGAGAAGCCTTTTACTATGGATTTTACTTGTTTTTTACAGTGATATTCCGCAGGTTTTTTTAATCTGGGTTTTTATCGCTTCGAGGTTTTAAAATGGCATCCTGATCCAGCAATTCATTAAGCTTTTTCATTGCATCAATTAGTTGCAGATTCTTCTCCACAATCAATTTAATCTCCACATTATCTTTTAGTTGCCTTTTCTTACCCATCTCCCAAAGTATTTGCCCAAAACAAAGAAAAGTCAAACAAAAGACTAATAGTCTGTAAGGCATCCATACAACTTCTCTACAGGCATATTTACATTCTCATTACATGAATTGGCATATTGTTGTGTTATTGTGTGTTGCGACAATTATATTGCTTAATTTATTATGATTATTTGTTAAAAAAAAGTTCGCAGGATAAACTTTTTTTTAACAAATAGGATGGATGGTACACCAACTCTTTTTGGTGTAATCGGTATGAAGTATATATAAGGTCTTCTATATTTAAGGGGTTAACTAATATTCATTAGATAATCAATCAGGTTTTCTTCTTGTTTCAAATTCAACTTTTTACGTAGCCGGTAACGGGCCATATCAATACTCTGAGGATTTTGGAAAGTAATAGCCGAGATATCTTTAGATGAAAGGTTGAGCCGCAGTAAGGCACATAATTTTTTTTCTCCCGGAGTCAGATCGGGAAATTGCTGGTTGAGCGAAAGGTAAAACGATTCATAAACATTTTCGAACCGCGATTCAAATTCATGCCAGAAGTTTTCGCCCGAATGAAGATTGAATTTGGTAATGGTTTGCCGAATCAACTCACTACCTTTTTTATTGGTGAAGCTATTAATTGTTTCCAGGTCCGAAATCAGGCTATTGTTCAATTCGCTGATTTGGATCAATCGTAACGCGCTGGAAGTAAGTTCCCGTTTCTTACTCTCCATGATTTCGTTGTGGGCTTGTTTGAGTTCCGAAACATCAGTCAATACGCACATAATTCCTTCAATCTCACCAGTTGTATCATAATACAAAGTTTTTGAATAGATAAAATCACGGGAGGCGGTTCCACCTTTGCTTTCGTAAACAACTTCGTTTTTGTTTTGCAACAGATACTGATCATTCTCACGATGTAATGGCGAATTCAGATAAAACCAGTGTTGATAGATAGAAGCGCCAATAAGTAATCCTTCACCAGACCCAAGCAGATTTTCGAATCGGCGATTGCATCCTTTGATTTCACCATCGAGTTTGTAATAAACCATCGGATGCGGAATACTTTCGATAAGGGCATGAATGAACTTGTTGTTCTGTTCGATTAACAGATACCGTTCTTTCAAAACTTTCCGTGAATCGGAAAGTTCAAGCATAGACTTTACCCTTGCAATCAGCTCTATTTTGTCAACAGGTTTTCGAATGTAATCTACAGCCCCTGCCATCAATGCGGTGTGGAGGTTTTCCGAGCTGGTCATTACCCCGGTGCACATAATTACAGGGATGTCTTTAGTTGCCTCGTTTTGCTTTAAGGTTTTGATTAGCTCAATGCCGTCCATGCCTGGCATTTCCCAATCGGTGATAATGAGGTCGGGCAATTCTGTTTTGGCAATCTTGATGGCAATCTCGGCATTTAATGCCTGTAGCAATTCATACGGTGAATTGTCTTCTTCGATAAACCGGACTATGACGTCAAGGTTATCGGGCTGGTCATCAACAATTAAAATTTTAGCGTTCATCATTCACCTGGTTTAGTAACGATAAATATACTTCTTCGTTGCCTGATGCTACAGCTTTCAACACTTCTTCTTTCCAATTCTGAATTTCAGGGTTATCGTTATCGGGCATCAGCAACAATGCTTTTCTTATTTTACTTACTTCATAAAACTTAAATTGATTAATTGCATCAAGGTGTTCCTGAGGTATGTTGAATTTGTTTGTGTTGGCCTGAGTAATTTCTTCTTTTGAGATTGGAAGAGCATTATTCGTTTGCCCAAGTTTCTTTAATGTGAACCAAAATACCGTGCCATGTTCGCCATCTGATTCCACACCAATCTTTCCGCCGTGAGCCTCAATGGCCAATTTGCAAAAAGTTAAACCAAGCCCGGTTGAACGGGTGTATCCCAGCTGTTTCGCTTCTACCTGTCCGAATTTTTCAAAAATCAACTGTTGCTTGTCTTTTTGAATGCCGATTCCTGTATCTTCTATTTTAATTTTAACGTATTCTTCTCCTTCATCGTGAGCAACCAGCGTTACTTTTCCATTATTGGGTGTGTATTTTATAGCATTGGTAAGCAGGTTGGTAAGTACCCGTTCAATTAAATCTGGATCGGCCAGAATGGTAATGTCATGGCTTATGGTATTTTGTATTTCAATGTTTTTATCGGTTGCGGGCAATATAATTTGCTCAATGGCATTGTTAACAGCTAAAGCTAATAAATTGGCCGATGGCTCAATTTTCATCGAGGCATTTTCGAATTTTTGAATATCGAGAAGATTTATTACCATGTCGAGCATTTGCCGGGCTTGCTGCTTTATCCGTTCATCGGACGGGCGACTGAGGATGGTGTTCAGCGGGTTTTTTAGGTCGTGTACAATCATGCCCGTCATAGTTTGCTTAAAGCGGTCGAGTTCTACAAGTTTTGAGTTAATGGTTTCGATTTCGTGTTTTTGTTCTGCCAGGATTTTATTGTCTTTTCGCTTTTGCAGCAAACTACGCAGAATAACAAGCACCAAAATCAACAATAGCAAGAACCCACCAATAAGCGAATTGCGCACGACTTTCTGTCTTCTGAGTTCTTCGGACTGTATGGCCTCCTTTTTTTCTTGCTCTAACTGCATGGCCAGTTTTTCCTTGTCGAATTTGTACTGGTATTGCAAACCTGTTAGCTTCTCAATTTTAGCCTTATCCAGCAAACTATCGTTCATCGCCTTATACTCTTTGTAGTATTGAAAAGCTTCTCTATAATACCCTAAAGAAGCTTTTGTATTTGCTATTGTCTCAGCGCATTTTAATATCAATTCGGCATTATTGATTTCATGTGCCATTTGGTAGGCTTTGTTAGCATAACCAGAGGCTTCTTTGAATTTATTTCTATCGTTATAAAAATCAGCCAAATTGCAATAACTTTCAACCATGGCACTTTTATCTTCTATTTCAGTACTTATATCTAAAGCTTTACAGAAGTAGACTAGCGCCTCATTATAGTTGCCTTGATGCCGGTTAATTTCACCAATACTATTATATGTTTTTGTTAACAGTTTCCTGAAATTATTCTTTTCCGCTATTTGTTTGGCGTTTTCAAGGTATTCCATTGCTTTAGAAAAATTGGAAAGCCTTAAATAAATCTGTCCAATATTTACAGAAACTAAAACAACATCGTTGATATCATTAATTTCTTTATGAATTTCAAGTGATTTCTGGTAATATTCTAACGCTTTTGAATAATCGCCTCGTTTGTCGAACATGGTAGCAATGTTATTATTAACCTTGGCCATGTTCATTTTGTTATTACTTTGCTCTATATAAAATAGAGCCTTTTGATAGTTTTCTAAAGCCAAAACATCATCTCCCAGTGAACTATATACTCCTCCAATATTTGAATAGCAACTGGCAAGGTTCTCCTTATCGTTCAGTTTTTCCGATAGCCGGATCGCATCTTGATAACACTTCAATGCTTTGTAGTATTTGTTTTGATATAGATAAATAAGCCCAACATTTGATAAGCATTTTGAAACATTTTTATCATCGTTTATTCCCTGGTACAAATGGACAGCCTTCTCAAAATAATCTAATGCTTTAGGATAATTATCATGGTACAGATAAAGGATGCCCATTACATTAAATGTTTTTGCTATTCCTGTTTTATAGTCAATAGCCTCATTTATAGCCAATGCCTCTTGGAGATTAGCCAAAACCTTTGAGGAGTCGGAACTATAATAGATGTGAAATAAGCCTATTGCACGTAAACTTTCAGCCTTCCCTTTTTTATAATTAAGCTGATCGGCTAAATTCTTAGCTTCGTTCATACACGAGAAAGCTTTTTCTTTATCACTTCCAATAATCTTGGATGCCAGATCATTCAGGATATTTACCCGAATCGTATCCGTACTTGTATAAGTTTTCAAGAGATTTTGCAGGCTATCAACTTCTGCTGTTTGCGAATAGGTGGTAATGGTAAGTAAAATAAAGACAAATAATGATATGTGTTTCATTTCATTACAATTTGAAATTTGAATAAAAGCTTGATAAAGTTCCCCTGATTTAACCCTGTCCCCAATTTTGAATGCTATTCAAAGGGTTCCGAAATCAAAGTTTAAATATAGACATCAATAGTCAAGCTCCAATAAGTTCAAGATAAAGTTTCTCGTTACCGTTAGTAACTGCCAATAATACATTGTTTCGCCAGCTAATTATTTCCTCATCGGCGCTATTTTCGAGCGGAGCTAAGACTTTCCTTATTTTTGTTACCTCGTAAAACTTTATTTGCCGAAGTTCCGCAATTTGGGGTTTAACTTTTTCAATGTTTATTGTATTTGTTTCTATGTCAACTAAAATAGTATTTTTGGTTAAAATATCGTTTGTAGTTTTCTTAAAAGTGAACCAAAATACCGACCCGTGATCGACATTCGATTCAACGCCAATGGTTCCACCATGTGCTTCAACAACCATTTTGCAGTATGTTAACCCTAGGCCTGTAGAGCGCACAGAGCCTGAATTTTTTGCTGTAATCTGACCAAATTTCTGAAACACAAGATGTATTTTATCAGAAGGAATACCCATGCCGTTGTCTGCAATTGAAATTTTCACGAATTCGGTTTCTTCCACCTGAACTGTTTTTGCGTTTAAGGAAACCGATCCATTGTTTGGAGTGTATTTAATGGCGTTGGTAAGGATGTTCACAAAAATGCGTTCCACCATTTCGGCATCGGCACGAATTACGAGTTGCGATCCAATATTATTCGTAATAGTGATATTTTTTTCGTTGCTCAAAAACAGAATCTGATCAATGGCTTTCGAGGAGATGTTTTGCAGGTTAAGATTTTCTATGTTCAGCGCAATTTTTGTCTCTTCATATTTCGAAACGTCGAGAATATTCAACACGAGGTTCAACATTTGCCTGCCTGTTTGTTTTATCCGATCCAGTTGGACTTCTGGATTTGAACTGCCCGAGTTAATAATAGCGTTGATTGGATTTTTCAGATCGTGAACAATCATGCTGGTTACTCCTCGTTTGAATTTATCCATTTCAACCAGTTTTTCGTTGATGGTTTTAAGTTCGTTGGTCTGCTCAATAATCTCCCAGGTGCGCTCTTCAACAACTTCTTCGAGGTATTTTTTTTGAAGGTTTAATCGATGGGCATAAAGCCTCATTGCAAGATAAACGATAGCAGCAAAAAGCAAGGCATAGATTAGATACATCCACCAGGTCCGGTACCACGGCGCCAAAATGGTGAAATCATAATCTGTAATGCCGCTATGAACGCCATAAGCATTTCTTGCCTTAACCCTGAAAGTGTATTTTCCTTCCTTTAAATTTGTGTAGGTTGACTTGTTTTCGGACGACCAGTTGCTCCACTTTTTGTCGAATCCAACTAATTGGTATTGAAAATCAGTTGTATTCGGCTCTTCGTAAAATAGTCCGGCATAATGAATGGTTATCGAGTTTAATTTGTATTTGATGGTTGGGACAAATTCAGGGGGTTGGCTCAGGGATAAAACCTTTGTCGAGTCGTACCAATTATAGAAGTTTCCACCAAAAATAGTAGAGTCGTTGTTGATTTCAACCTTGCTGATAATGGCATTAAATGGTTTCTTGAAATTCCGGTGGTTTCTTTGATCGTAGTTGAAAAGGCCATCGGGCGAGCATATACTTATGATTGAATCGTTCCCAATATTTATAGTCTCGATCGAACAGCTTAATCGGTTAAACCCACATGTATCGTAAGCTTGTTTTGTTCCGTGTATGGTGGCATAATGCATCCCATTGCCTGCAATCAAATATTTATTTGCCGAAATAGGAGTGACAATAGCGTAAGAATCTTTTACTGTATCTCCAAACAACATGGTGTGCGTGAAGCGGATGAGCGAGTCGGGTTCATTTTTTCCATTTGGAAACACTGGTTGAAGTATCCCCGATTCGGTAGCAACGGTGATTTCGTTGTTCACTTTATATGTATGGGTGCCGTCCAAATTAGGAAGCCCGTTTTGTTTACCCAATAGTGTAACACGGTAGTTTTTAATGTTTCCATCAATAAACCGGACGAAATAGACACCATCGTATTGAGTGTTTAGCCAAAGGTTTCCATCTTTGTCGGATGTAACGCGCCTGATTTTTTCGGAGATCCCTGCGAAATCCATTTCATCAACCACTTTGATTTTGTTGATATCATCGCTCCCGTTAAGTTTCAAGGCCAACAGTTTGCCCCTCATTCCGACAAAAAAAACATTTGGAAATAATGGGCTGGTGCCGAAACAATGTGCTTTCTGAGGGGTAATAATATTATAAATATGTTTTGCATTGGTGCCGTTAATAATCCAAAGCCCCGAACTCGATATGGCGTATAGCTGATGTTCGACCTCCATAAATGCCCAACATTCATCAGTCTTGGCTTTTATCTTGATAAACTTTTTGCTTTCATCGGGTTTGTTTATATCGAATTGGGGCAGATAATAAATACCATCAAGCGTACCAATGTATCTTTTCCCGTTGAAGAGACACGACGACATTACGCTGCTGTTGATGTTGTTGTTTTCGCCAAATTTTAAAACTGGGTAGTTGATGTCGACTTTGGCAATGCCTTTTGAAGTGCACACCCAAAGGTTTTTATCTTCGTCGGTAAAAAGTTTATAGATATACCCGTTTATCAGGCCGCTTTCGTTGTCGATAAACTGAATTACTTCTCCACTGTTTGAGATGATCAGGATTTTGTTTGTTTCGGTGGCGACAGCAAATTTGTTTTCATCAATTTTCGCAAGTTCAATGACTGGGTTATCTTCAAAAAAATGTTGGGCTTGACTCTTAAACTCCTTGATTTCTGACGTTACCAGGTTGAATGTACACAATTTTCCTTTGCCAATTATAGACAACAATTCATCACCATGGAAGGGAGTTAAACAAAAGGCTACTTTTGAAGATACTTGTACCAAGCTTGTGTCCCGAAGTAAGCACAAGCCTTTTTTCGTTGGAAGGTATTGCTTATTGTTCAGCAAGTATGAGTCTTGAACCAGAATATCGATCGGGATGAATGAAACCTTTTTGTTGAAATATCTGAAAACATATTTGTTCGAGTAGAAGTAAATACCTTGTCGGGTTGCAAACACTTTCCAAATATCAAGAAACTTGATGCCCTGATCGGTAATTGGTTTTGAAAGTGAGATGAACTTCATTTTGCCATGATTGTCGGGCTGAAAGTAACCAAAATCGTTCGAGGCTCCGGCATAAATCACTCCAAGGCTATCGACAGCCATTGAACGAACAATAGAGTTGTTGGCATTTGGTATCCGCTTCCAATCTCTGCCGTTAAACTCAATAATCCCACACATATCTCCAACATACACCATTCCCCTTTTATCCTGAGCCCAACACCAAATCTGCGGGCCGCCATTCATTTCGTTGGTCGAATAATTTTTAATAATGGGGGAACCTTGCATTGTATAGGATTGTGCATAAACACTCTCGGTTAACAATGTCAGGCTAAAAAGCAAAATAGTAAAGTATAATCTCATCAAACTCCTTAAATTTTATTTCACTATATCGAAAAAATGAAGGCTTTGCTTATCAATAGGATTTCAAATATAGTACAGATTATATTATTTCCTTTTTCGGGTAAGTAAAACATTGCATTTTAATGAAATATTAATGACAATATGTTGTAATATATTTTTGAATCCCGGTTATTTAAGTTGAAGTATATGGTTTTTTGTCTGATACCATCAAATTAAAGTTTACTTCTATTTTTAGATTTTAAGTGTCAATGTTGTCTTTATAGAAATGGTTAATGTTTCGTTGTTGGTTTTTGTGTCTTAATGACATTTTTTTTCGACAGTCCCTGACTCATTATTAAATTACATTGTGTCGATTTTTATATCCTAAAAATACTAGTAGATCAAAGCATTACATGGTTTGTTTATCATTTAATAGCAGAATTACGATTTCTTCTGGAATGAAAAATGCAAATGATGGAACTTTTAATATGCTAAAGTAGCATTAGGTACTTTAAATGAAATGATTATTTTTAGCGGAAAAACCAAAGTAAGCATGGATTTAGTCCAAAAGAATAAACTTATGTTATTTCCCCGATTGAATAAATGGATCGTTATTGTTTTTATTATTGTTGTTGCCGGTGGTGGTTTTCATGGATATCATTTGTTTCGGTATATTTATGAACCCAACATTAATTCTCCGGGAAGTATTATTATTCCTCTCAACGCTACTTACCAGCAAGTTGTGGACAGTTTGAAAAAGCATGAAATTATTATGGATTACAAAGCTTTTGACTGGGTTGCAAAACGAAAAAACTATGCGCAATCAATTAAACCCGGTAAGTATTTGCTGGATAAAGGTTTGAATACAAATGCAATTCTTAATATGTTGAAATCGGGTAATCAGCAACCGGTTCTGGTCACCTTTAATAATTTGCGTTTGATTGAAGAATTGGCCGGAGCTATTTCGAAATATATCCAACCCGATTCGGCCTTGCTTCTTTCGAAATTTAAGGATACTACAATACAGCAAAAATATGGTTTTAACGAAAGCACTTTTCGTTGCATGTTTATTCCGAATACATATGAGTTTTATTGGACAACGACTGCCGATCAGTTCCTTGAACGAATGTCTATGGAATATAAACGCTTCTGGAATGAGGAACGTACAAACAAAGCAATAGAATTGGGCTTAACTCCTGAACAAGTTATGACATTAGCATCGATTGTTCAGGAGGAAAGTAACAAAAAAGATGAAAAACCAATTATTGCAGGACTTTATCTGAACCGGATTAAACGGGGAATGCCGTTGCAGGCCGATCCCACCATAAAGTTCGCTTTAGGAAACTTTCGCATAAAACGGGTATTGAACAGTCACTTGGCAGTTGAATCGCCTTACAATACCTATAAATATTCAGGTTTACCTCCTGGCCCAATTAATTTTCCTGAAATTTCGAGTATTGAATCTGTTTTAAAACCGGCACATACGCTTTATATCTACATGTGTGCCCGACAGGATTTTTCGGGATATCACAATTTTTCGAAAAATCTGGCCGGTCATAACCGGAATGCTCAGAAATACAAGGAAGCACTCGACGCAAAGCAGATTTTTCAATAACTAATCAAAAATATCCCTCATTTTTTCGAACAGATTTTTATCCGACTGATCAGGTCCATCTGTAAAACTAGGTGACGATTGAAGTTTCTCAAGTAGTTTTCGTTCTTCTGAATTCACTTTTTTTGGTATCCAGACGTGTACTCTGACCAATAAATCGCCTTTACCATAGCCATTTACATCAGGTAGGCCTTTTCCGCGTAAACGAAGGATTTTTTCCGGCTGAGTACCGGGATCGATTTTAACTTTTACTTTATTATCAACGGTTGGAATTTCTTTAGTCGTTCCCAATGTTATCTCGGGGAAGGTAATAAAAAGGTTGTAAATAAGGTTGTTGCCATCTCTGATCAGTTCAGGATGTTCATCTTCCTGAATGACGACAAAAAGGTCGCCATTGATGCCACTACGACGTCCGGCATTTCCTTTTCCGGCCACATTTAATTGCATTCCTTCGCCAACGCCAGCCGGTATCCGGATACTGATTACCTCTTCGTCGCGAACAACACCTTCGCCTTGACAGTGGACGCATTTGTTGGTAATGATTTGTCCTTCGCCGTTGCAGGTTGGGCAAGTTGCCGTGGTTTGCATTTGTCCGAGTAACGTGTTCTGGATACGGGTTACGTGCCCTGAACCGCGACAAGTTGAGCAATTCGTGTACGATGATCCGCCCTGGGCGCCGGTACCATGACAGTGACTGCAAGGAACATATTTTTTAACCTTGATTTTTTTCTCGACGCCATTTAAAACTTCAACTAAATTCAGATTAACTTTAACCCGAAGATCGGATCCCCTTTGCTGACGTGGGCCACGGCTACGTGAGCCTCCGCCAAATCCGCCAAACCCGCCGAAACCGCCGCCGCTGAATATGTCGCCAAACATCGAGAAGATATCGTCCATCGACATGTCGTGCCCACTAAATCCGGCATTGCCACTAAATCCGGCATGGCCAAACTGATCGTATTTCTGACGTTTTTCAGGGCTACTTAATATTTCATAAGCTTCAGCAGCTTCCTTGAATTTTTCTTCAGCTTCTTTATTCCCTGGATTTTTGTCAGGATGAAACTGAATGGCTTTTTGTCGGTAGGCCTTTTTTATTTCATCGGCAGTTGCTGTTTTGCTAACCCCAAGGATCTCGTAAAAATCGCGTTTTGTCATTTTAATCAAATAAATCAGGCTTATTCGCCAATAACTACTTTAGAGAAACGTATTATTTTGTCGTTCAGATAATAGCCCTTCTGAACTACATCTACAATTTTGCCTTTTAATTCTTCAGTTGGGGCAGGTATTTTGGTAATTGCTTCGTGCAAATCGGTGTCGAATTTTTGTCCTTTTGCTTCAATTTCCTTTACCCCGTTTTGTTTCAAAAATTCCTGAAACTTGTTGTAAATCAGTTTTACTCCATCTTTTAATGGGCTTTCTTCTTCAACCATGTTCAAGGTTTGCATGGCTCTGTCAAAATCATCAATCACTGGCAGGATGCTGATTAATAAGCCTTCGTTGGCCGTTTTGAGTAGTTCTATCCGTTCTTTCAGGGTACGTTTCCGATAATTGTCGAATTCGGCCTGTAAGCGTATATATTTATCTTTTAGTTCAAGTAATTCTGATTCAGCTTTTTCTAATTGTTCTTCAGCCTTTGTCTTTTTATGAACTTTATCCTTTTTTGTATCTTTTTTGTTGTGCTCAGATTCTTCCTGATGTTCCGTCAAATCTGGAGTTTCGCTTGCAAGTTGTTCTTCAACTTCTTTTTTTTCGATATCTTCTGACATTTTTCCTGATTTTTTTAAATTGCGTTTTCTGAGCTGCAAATATACTGCCATTGGATTACATTTGACAAATTGGCATTTTAAATAATTGCTAACTGACATTTTTGAGAGTTTAAAACAAAAAGAGCAGTCCGCTGTTCGAACTGCCCTTTTTCTTTTGGTGTGAAAATATTTTCTATTTCAAAAGTGATGAAAGTGTTTGTTCTAAAGCCGGACCGCGAAGGTTTTTGCTTACTATAATACCATCAGCATCAATCAAAAAGTTAAATGGGATGCCGCGAACACCATAAATTCCGGCATATTTTGAATTCCATTTTTGTAGATCACTTACATGATTTTCCCAGGATAGTTTATCTGCTGCAATTGCATTTTGCCAGGCGGCTTTGTTATCATCAAGTGAAACACTAAAAACAGTGAATCCCTTGCCATTCTTGAACTTTGAATCTTTGAACTTGTTGTATGCTACTACTAAATTGGGATTCTCTCCACGGCAGGGACCGCACCAGGAGGCCCAGAAATCGATCAGCACCAATTTACCTTGTAGGGATGAAAGTTTAAGTTCTTTTCCATCAATCGATTTTTCAATGATTTCAGGAGCTTTATTTCCTATGTTTAGACCAATCTGAACTTCTTTTTTGTCATCTTTTTTCAGATTAGCTCCATTTACGAGTATTGCCATTGTGAATAATAAGGCAAAACCAAGAGTCATTTTTATTTTCATAGCCGTTACTTTCTTGATTTAAAATTTAAACTTATTGACAAAAATAATATTTCAAAGATAGATTTGCCGTGCTAGTAGTTTTTGTTTGAGTAAAACCACAAAAAAAATTCAATCATCCTTAATCTATCCGGGTAATTTTTGCACCGATCGTATTTAATCGGTTATCAATATCTTCGTAACCACGGTCGATCTGTTCAATGTTCGAAATTTTGCTGGTTCCTTGTGCCGATAAAGCGGCAATGAGCAAAGCTACGCCGGCACGAATATCGGGCGAACTCATATTGGTAGCTCTCAACTGGTACTTGTGGTCGAGTCCGATTACGGTTGCCCGATGCGGATCGCAAAGAATAATCTGGGCTCCCATGTCGATTAGCTTATCGACAAAAAACAAACGGCTTTCGAACATTTTTTGGTGAATCAGTACACTGCCTTTGGCCTGCGTGGCAATAACCAGGAAAATACTAAGCAAATCGGGAGTCAATCCGGGCCAGGGTGCATCCGCAATATTCATGATGGAACCATCGATGAAGGTCTCAATTTCGAAGTGCTCCTGAGCTGGAATAAATAGATCGTCATTTTGCTCTTCTATTTTGATTCCCATTCGTTTAAATTGTTCAGGGATGATTCCCAGATGCTGAATCCCCGCATTCCGGATGGTAATTTGAGAGCTTGTCATAGCTGCCAGACCAATGAAACTGCCAACTTCAATCATGTCGGGCAGTATTTGATGAGTGCATCCGCTGAGTGAACTGACTCCGTTAATGGTAAGCAGATTTGAGCCAATTCCTCCCATGACAGCGCCCATTGAAACGAGCATTTTGCACAGCTGCTGAATGTAAGGTTCGCAGGCGGCATTATAAATGGTCGTTGTTCCTTCGGCCATCGATGCTGCCATAATAATGTTGGCAGTTCCGGTTACCGAAGCTTCATCCAGGAGCATGTAACTTCCCTTCAGTTTTGAAGCTTCAACGCGATAGAAATGTTCTGCTGAATTGTAGGTGAAAGTGGCTCCGAGTTTTTGCAAACCGGTGAAGTGAGTATCCAGTCGTCTCCGTCCGATTTTGTCTCCACCGGGTTGTGGAATGTACCCAATTCCGAAACGCGCCAATAGTGGTCCCAGAATCATGATGGAGCCACGAAGACTGGCTGCCTGACGCGCAAAAACTTCGGTTTTCAGGTAATCGAGCCGAATCTGGTCGGCCTGAAAAATGTAATTTCCTTTGCTGACTCGATCTGTTTTTACACCGAGTTCAACTAAAATTTCGATTAGTTTGACGACATCTCTGATTTCAGGAATATTGGTAATCTGGACTTTGTATGGAGTCAGAAGTACCGCACAGATTACCTGGAGCGCTTCATTTTTTGCACCTTGAGGATATAAATCACCATGTAATCGGGCGCCGCCTTCAATCTTAAAAGTTGTCATTCTGAGAAGAAATACGGTATTGTCAGAAAAGAATTAAAATTTTGGTATTTTATTGTCGCTGCTTTTTACGATCGTCGGGTTTCTGGTATTTTCGTCCCGAATTGTTTGCCGGAATTGGTTTTTTCTGGTTCCTGAACAGAATGTCCTTGGTATCAGTAAGAACTAATTCATTGCATTTTATTTTTCCTAACGAAAGATCTTCGATATCCTGCAAAATTTTATCATCGGTAACTGAATCCTTGTTCCACATCACATAACTCTTTTTCATGTGATTAGCAATCAGCTTAATTAGTAATTCACGTTCGGCTTCATCTTCGTGAACGGCGGCTTTGTCAATCAAAAACTCGATTGTTTTACCGTAATGACGAAATTTTATTTTGTTATTGCTATAAGGTATCCTGCGTGGAGGTGTGTTGAAAAATTCAGGCGACGGCGGAGTATACGGGTAATCAATGTCCAATTTAAAATCGGCCATAATAGCTAAATGATCCCAAAGTTTATGCTTGAAATCGTTGATATCCCTCAGGTACGGATACATCGTTCCCATGATATCAATAATAGTTCTGGCTGCCCGGTTTCGTTCATTGCGGTCTTCGATGGTCAAGATGTGATTGACCATGTTTTGTAAGTTTCTCCCGTATTCAGGGAGTGCCAACTTACTGCGATCAGAATTGTAATCCATGTAAATAAATAAAGTTTTTCTTTAAAAAAATCAGGCCGTTATCTCAAAAAGGAAATCTGTACAGATAATCAGGATGAAGTTGAATTTCGTGCAAAATAAATCAAAATTGTTTTGCCGACAAATAAAAGTACTAAAATCTAAATGATTAAGCATTGACCGTGCAAAATTAACTAATTATCCGGAGTTTAGCGAATTTTAGCAAAAGTTGTTTTTTTCCGGTATTCTGAAAAAAGACGGTGGCCTGGATGTCGGGCGTTTTTCCTTCCATTTGCAGTACTTTTCCTCGTCCAAAGCGCTGATGTTCAACAATCATTCCTGCCTGAATGTCTTCCGGATTGCTGAATTCAAAAGCGTCGGTTTCTTTTTTAGCTTCACGCAATTTAGTTAATTTACGATACATTTCGGGCTGGCTGTCAGCTGTTGGCGTTGGCCGAAGTCCGTGAATCGATGCGCTTTGTTGCCTTGGCTTGGGCGCTGAAAACGGTAAATCATGATCGTTGCTGTAAAATGCCGCATCTTTTTCCAAAGGCATATTCAGGTATTGCGGATCGATTTCGTCGATAAACCGGCTTTTGTTGCAGAATTCCAGCTTTCCCCATTTGTAGCGCTGACGGGCATAACTCAGGTAAGCATTTTGCTCGGCTCGTGTAAGCGCCACATAAAACAAGCGCCGTTCCTCTTCAAAATCTTCCATCGTTTTCTGCCCGTTCTGGTTCGATGGAAACAGGTTTTCTTCAACGCCCACAATGAAAACGTTCTTGAATTCGAGCCCTTTTGCCGAATGGATGGTCATCATCGTTACCCGGTTATTGTCTTCCGGTTTTTCGCTGTCCTGATCCGTCAGCAGGGCAACGTCTTCCATGTAATTGTTCAGTTTGTTGGGGGTTCCTTCTTCGCGGGCCGAAATCGAAAATTCCTGAATACCGTTCAGTAATTCCTGAATGTTTTCGTAGCGGCTGACACCTTCCGGAGTTTGATCTTTGTACAAATCTTTCATGATTTCGGAGCCGGTTGCAATTTCGCTGGCCAGTTCGAAGGCATCCTGAGTTTCGAGTTTCTCCCGGAATATTTCGATCAGCTTCGTAAATTCATTTATTTTGACGGCTGTTCCTTTGTTGAATTCGCTCAGCAAAAGCGGAACGTTGTTCGCAAATTCCCATATACAGAGGTTGTTTTGAGCTGCAAATTGTTCGAGTTTTGTCAGGCTGGTTTGACCGATTCCGCGCGCCGGATAATTGATTATCCGTTTAAAAGCCTCATTGTCTTTCGGGTTGATGACCAGTCGGAAATAGCTAAGCAAATCCTTGACTTCCTTGCGCTGGTAAAACGAAAGCCCTCCGTAAATTTTATACGGAATATTTCTCTTTCGGAGCGACTCTTCAAAAATACGCGACTGCGCGTTGGTGCGGTACAAAATGGCATAATCCGAAAATTGGTAGTGGTCGCGTATCCGGGTGTCGGTAATTTCGTTCGCTACCAGGTAACCTTCCTCGTTATCGGTAATGGCGCTCATTACTTTTATCAGCGCACCTTTTTCTTTTTCAGAAAATACATTTTTGCGGATCTGACGTTTATTTTTGGCAATAATGCTGTTTGCCGCGTCAACAATGGTTTGTGTCGACCGGTAATTTTGTTCGAGCTTGAAGACTTTGTGCCCCGGATAATCGTTTTGAAAATTCAGAATGTTTTCGATGCGCGCCCCACGGAACGAATAAATGCTCTGTGCGTCATCGCCAACCACGCAAATGTTGTGGTGAACAGCTGCCAGTTTCTTGATGATCATGTATTGCGAATGGTTGGTATCCTGGTACTCGTCAACCAAAATGTACTGGAAAATGCGCTGGTATTTTTCCAAAATTTCGGGATTGTTCCTGAATAATATGTTGGTTTTCATCAGCAAATCATCAAAATCCATGGCACCTGCCAGGAAGCAGCGCCTGGCATATTCTTTATAGATCTGGCTGATCAGCGGCATCTTGATGCTTTGATCGTATTCAATTATTTCGGGTAAAGTGGCATAAACTTCCGAAGAAACAAGGTTGTTTTTTGCTGACGAAATGCGCGATGAAACCACGTTTGGTTTGTATGTTTTATCGTCAAGCTTCATTTCTTTGATGATGCTTTTGATCAGATTTTTCGAATCAGCCGAATCGTAAATCGTGAAGTTGGATGGATAGCCCATCGTTTCGGATTCGGTCCGTAATAATCGTGCAAATATCGAGTGAAAAGTTCCCATCCACAGGTATCTCGAAGTATTTACGCCAACCATTTCCGAAATTCGGTTTTTCATCTCGCGGGCAGCCTTGTTGGTAAATGTAAGGGCCAGGATGGAACCGGGTCTTACCCCGTTTTTCAACAGGTGCGTGATGCGGTACGTTAAAACTCTTGTTTTTCCGGAGCCTGCACCGGCAATAACCAAGGAAGCCCCATGGATGTTTTCGACGGCAAGCCTCTGAGCTTCATTTAATTCTTCTAAGTAATTCTGCACTGGGTTCTGTTTCTGTTTGGTCTCCAAAAGTAAAACTGTTTTTTTCTTTTTCTGAACGACAAAGTAAGTAGTTTTCAACAATAGTGATACGTTACTTCATTGGATGTTATTCACGATAGAGCGAATACTTGTCACAATCGATTGAAGGCTTTGCTTGTAATCGGACGGCTGGCCTGAATTGTGGCTCGAAAAAACACACGAACAACCGGACTTATTCAATTGTGGCAGGTAATAAATAAGGAACAATAATGCTAATTCATCGGATTCAGATAAAAAATCAGGATTTATTTTGTGAATACAGCATTTTAAAGAAAAACATTCAGAATAATATTGAGAATTCAATGTATTCAGATAAAACATTTCAAATTATATTGCGAATACAGCATATTCAGATAAAAAATCAGGATTTATATTGCAAAAACAGCGTATTATAGATAAACATTCGGAATAATCGTATGAATTCAGTGGAGTAAGGGAAAAACATCGTGTATGAAAGGACCATCTTAACTGAGGAAGAAAAAGAAATGGTGTACACGTTGCCCGGCTGAAGTGTGAAGGCTAAGTAATGAACGACCATTCCCGAAATTTTGTTGGTCACAAAAGATAAATCAATTTTTAGCGTTAATATTGTAAATTCAAAAGAAAAAAAGAATGAAGATTCATAGAATAGCTACCGTGTTGATTGTTTCGACCTTTGTTTTACTGGTTCCATCGGTGGGTTTTACCCAGATTACATCTGGCGCCAGCGCGATTTTACCAACAGAATATTCGAGTGGGGCACAGGATAATATCCATGTGTTTTGCGGGGCAAAGGGCGACCGGAATGCTTCGTTAATAGCGACGGTACCCGACAGTGAATCGGGAACTTTCGAGTGGCAGATACTTAATCAATCCGGAAGATTCGATCTTTTCTTAAACGATTTGTCAGGAAGCAGAACCTCCACCATTTCGAATCTGGCAGATGGTTGTTACCGGGTAAATATTACTTCTACCTCGGGGGTGAAATCAACTTTCACAGCCTGGGCCTTTAATAATTTCATCGAAGCAAAAGCCGAAATCACCGGATCAGACTGCAAATCGTTTACGTTAAACGGGGCGTTCGAACCCGTTGAGCAAACGTTTGTATATATTGATCTGACTACAGGGCAACCCAAAAATTTGAATAAAAATATAAAAGTGCGTTGGTTACAAGGTAGTACGGAGGTTAGCACGGTAATTACCTATAAAATATATAGTCCGCCAACAAAGAATACCGATTATACTTTGGAAGTTTCGGATCGGTTCGGTTGCATCGGTCAAACAGTGGTTCAGTACCAGTCGATCGTGACAAAAGCATCTTTTGAGTACAAGTTAGACGAACAGAAAAGTGATAAAAAATTAAATGAAGCTCCTTTGACTGTTACTTTTACGAATACTTCTGAAAATGGCGATCCCGGTAAATATGAATGGTTCATTTTTAAAGATCTGCAAAAGATAAAGCTCGAAAAAGAAGCTGGAACGTTTAAGGACAGCATACTTGAAGTTATATATAGCGACAATCCGGTTTATGTTTTTGAAGAAACAGGACAATATAAAGTGAAGCTTGTTTCGAAAAATGCGACATGCACCGATACTTTTTATATGGAAGGTTACATTGTTGCAGATGAATCGTTTTTGGACGCCCCCAACGTTTTTACTCCAAATGGTGATGATGTAAATGATAAGTTTGCGATTAAGTTTTTCTCGATGAAAACTGTTAAAATATCCATTTTTAACCGATGGGGAAAACTTATTCATGTATGGCAAAGCAACAATGTGCGAGGGTTCTATAACACGGCTATGACGGTACCTGAGTCGGTCTGGGATGGAAAAGTTGGTGGACGGTTAGCTACTCCCGGTGTATATTATTACGTTGCCGAAGGTATGGGGCGCGACGACAAAAAGCGATCGGCAACTGGATTTTTCCATTTGTTCAGGGGAAAATAGAGGAATAAGCAATGAGTGAAAAACTAAAAGGCATTTTAAAGAACTTCTTTCTGATCTTCAAAATAAGGAATCGGTTTTACCCATCAACGCAAATCGGCCAACGCCAGCTATTCTTGTACTATCAGGATTGCGTGCGAAACAAAACTCTGCCAAAATTGAAAGATACCGGCTTCAGGGTTTTCTCTCAATTTGAAGAAGACGGGTTGTTGCTTTTCATTTTCTCGGTGATAGGCATGGAAAACAAAATTTTTGTTGAAATTGGTTCGGATGATGGCATTAACAGCAATAGCGCCAATCTGGTTTTCAATTTTGGATGGCATGGATTGTTTATCGATGGCAACCGGAAAAGTATTGAGCGGGGAAGGAAGTTTTATGCGAAACATCCCCATCCCTGGGCATATCCACCCAAATTTGCCTGCGAACTGGTCAAACGCGAAAACGTCAACCAACTGATTAAAGACGCTGGTTTTTCAGGAGAAATCGGACTGTTGTCAATCGACATCGACGGAAACGATTATTGGGTTTGGGATGCACTCGAAGTTGTTCAGCCACAAGTGGTGATTATTGAAACGCACAACGAGTTCGGGCTTGAAGATATCGTTGTTACTTACGATCCCGATTATTTTTTCCCCGGAAAGCATCCGGATTATCATGGCGCATCGCCGATTGCAATGACCAAGCTCGCTAAACAGAAAGGTTATCGGTTAGTTGGCGCGAATGAACTGGGTTTTAACTTTATTTTTATCAGAAACGGAATTGCTGAAGAGTTTATTCCTGAAGTCAGCGTTGAATCAGTATTGCAACATCCATCGGTAAAAGAAGGATGCCTGAAGTTTGAAGAAATAAAAAACTGGGAATACGAACGGAATCGGATTCCTTAAAACCATAACAAACAAAAAAACCCAGGTTGGCATTCCTGGGTTTTTAATTTGAAAAAATAATAGTTAAGATAGAATTGGTATTTATTCGTCTTTTTCTTCGGCTGCATAAGCTGCCAGAAGTTCGTCCTGTACTTCCTGAGGAACTTTCTCGTAAGCTGCAAATTTCATGTTGAAAACGCCTCGTCCACCAGTCAGTGAACTCAATGAAGTTGAATATTTGTCCATTTCTTTGAGCGGAACGCGGGCCGTAATTTTTTCGTAACCTTTTTCGCTGCCCATACCCATGATCAATGCACGGCGCCCTTGCAGATCGCTCATTACATCACCCATCCGGTCGCTTTGCACCCAAACATCCAGGTCATAAATAGGTTCCAGAATTTTCGGGCCAGCGCTTTTAAAGGCGATGCTAAAAGCATTTCGTCCGGCCAGGCGGAAAGAGATTTCGTTTGAATCAACAGGGTGCATCTTACCATCGTAAATGTAAACCCGAATATCACGGGCATACGAACCGGTAAGTGGGCCTTCTTCCATTTTTTCCATGATCCCTTTCAGGATAGCCGGAAGAAAACGGGCATCAATTGAACCACCAACGATACAGTTGTGATAAACCAGTTTTCCGCCCCATGGCATCGGGTTTTCCTGAGTGTCACGAACGGAAATTTTTTGTTCTTTACCGTTCATGATGAACATGCTCTTGGGTTGGCTTCCTTCTTCATAAGGTTCAATAATCATGTGTACTTCACCAAACTGTCCGGAACCACCCGATTGTTTTTTATGACGGTAATCGCCCATCGAAGATTTGGTAATAGTTTCGCGATAAGGAATTTTAGGCGATTTAAATTCAATGTCGATTTTATGGATGTGATCGAAGTACCATTTTAAAGTATTTAAATGATATTCACCCTGTCCTTCAACAATCAACTGTTTAAGTTCTTTGAAATAATTTACAATATATGTTGGATCTTCTTCTTTCATTTTGTGCAGA
>Ga0302288_1000783_pt1 | contig 23396 bp, 22 predicted proteins | sample III_Fen_N1_1_FD_194549 | JGI IMG/M metagenome (GOLD analysis project Ga0302288, IMG submission 194549) | Peat permafrost microbial communities from Stordalen Mire near Abisko, Sweden - III_Fen_N1_1 | ecosystem: Environmental > Terrestrial > Soil > Wetlands > Permafrost | place: Sweden: Abisko...
AAGTACCCATTGTTGAAAACTATTTTACGGCAGAACGAATCAATTTGCTAACTTTGCAGAAGTAAAACCTTTTGGAGTGCGAAGCTCCCAAAAGTGTTTTTAAAATTTAGCAGAAACGCTCAAAGGTGCTTCGCACGCTTTGAGGTTTGTAGAACAAAATGTATGAATTTTCTAAATGAACTCAATGAAAGTCAACGCCGTGCGGTGGAATACACTGACGGTGCATCGCTGGTTATTGCCGGAGCTGGTTCCGGTAAAACCCGCGTGTTGACTTACAAAATAGCCTATCTCCTGAAAACGGGGATGTCACCTTCATCCATTCTGGCGCTGACCTTTACCAACAAGGCTGCACGCGAAATGAAAGAACGCATTGCACAAATGGTAGGTGAAAAAACCGCTCGCTACCTTTGGATGGGAACATTCCACTCGGTTTTTTCGCGCATCCTGAGGTCGGAAGCTGAATTAATCGGCTATTCCAAAAACTTCACCATTTACGATTCGGCCGATTCTAAAAGCCTCGTAAAAAGTATTGTGAAAGAATTGAAGTTAGACGATAAAGTGTACAAACACGGCTTTGTTCAATCGCGGATTTCGTATGCCAAGAATAATCTTATTACACCCGAGGCTTATCTTGCCAACCTCGACTTGATAAAAGCTGATAATACTTCCCGTATTCCGCTAATGAAGGACATTTACAAAATCTACTGTAACCGCTGCAAACAAGCAGATGCCATGGATTTTGACGATTTATTATTGCAAACCAATGTGTTGTTTCGGAATCATCCGGATGTACTGCAAAAATACCAACAGATATTCCGTTACGTTTTAGTGGATGAGTATCAGGACACTAACTTTGCTCAGTACTTGATTGTAAAAAAAATAGCCGAACAACACGAAAAAATATGTGTAGTTGGCGACGATGCTCAAAGCATCTATTCGTTTCGCGGAGCCAATATCGACAACATTCTTCAGTTTAAAAACACATATCACAACGCGCAGATTTTCAAGCTGGAACAGAATTATCGCTCCACGCAAACCATTGTCAATGCTGCCAATAGCCTGATTGACAAAAATGCCCAACAAATCAGAAAAACAGTTTTTTCGGAAAAAGAAACCGGAAAACCTATCAAAGTGCTAAGTGTTTTCACCGATTTTGAAGAAGGCTTTGTTGTGGCAAATAACATTTCGGACTTACGGTCAATAAATAATTATCATTATCAGAATATAGCCATTTTATACCGCACCAATTCGCAATCGCGCGTTATGGAGGAAGCTTTGCGTAAACAAGGTATTCCGTACCGGATTTATGGCGGTTTGTCCTTTTACCAACGCAAGGAAATTAAAGATGTCATTGCTTATTGTCGGTTGGTTTGTAACCCGAATGACGAAGAAGCGTTGAAACGTGTTATCAACTATCCGGCACGTGGTATTGGTGACACAACGGTGAACAAACTGATCGAATGCGCTCAGCTTCATGCAGTCAGTGCCTGGGAAGTTTTGACCGATATGCTGAAATACAATCTACCTGTCAATGGCGGGACGGCCAATAAACTGGCTCAGTTCCGCAGCATGATTGATGTATTTGTCGAACAAACCACCACTCAAAATGCGTATGATCTGGCCAACAGCATTGTAAAGACCACCGGAGTAATTGCGGACACCTACACCGACCATTCGCCCGAAAGCATGAGTCGTCAGGAAAACGTGCAGGAATTGCTCAAAGCCATCCACGAATTTTGCGAAGCGTGTCAAGCCAACGGAGAGCCCACTGCCCTCCTACCCGACTTTTTATCAGAAGTTTCGCTGCTTACCGATCAGGATACGGACAAGGAAACCGACAAAGACAAGGTAACGCTGATGACGGTTCATTCCGCCAAAGGATTGGAATTTAAAGCTGTATTTATTGTGGGCATGGAAGAAGAACTTTTCCCATCGCCCTTTTGCACCCAAAGCGAACGCGAACTGGAAGAAGAACGCCGCTTGTTTTACGTGGCAATTACCCGGGCCGAGGAACTTTGCTTTATCAGTTATGCCAAATCGCGTTTTAAAAATGGCAAAACAAACTTTTCAAACCCAAGTCGGTTTATTAAAGATATCGATGTTCAATACCTCGAAATGCCGGTTGAAATTAAGCCCAAGCAGGCCCGAATCGGCGATTGGGATAATGATTTGGAAACCGAACGAAACAGATTCGGAAATTCATTTTCAAAACCTGTTTTTAAAGAATCGATTCTACCCGTTTCGCCCAAAAGAATGGTGAAAATAAGCAGCGGCGGTAGCGATAAGACTCCTACTGAAAATGCCTCCATTCCGACCGGTTCATTTGTAAAACATGGCATTTTCGGCATAGGCAAAGTATTGGAAACAAGCATGGTTAACGGTAACGAGAAAGCCGATATTGACTTTGGCGAAAAGGGAGTAAAATCTTTATTATTGAAATTCGCCAAGTTAGAAGTTTTAAAATAGAAATTTGTTTATCTTTGTACAAACAATCTATTTCTCATAGTCTTTCATCTTAAAAATTATAAAAAACAATACAATACGATTATGGCAAAAACAACAGCAGAGGAGTTGAAATTCCCTACTTCCGACAAACTGAAAGCATTGCAGCTGGCAATGGACAAAATTGAAAAAGATCACGGCAAAGGCACCATCATGCGCATGGGCGACACCAAGGTGGAAGATGTATCATTTATCTCGAGCGGTTCAATCGGATTGAATGTGGCGTTGGGCGTTGGTGGCTATCCACGAGGACGTGTCATTGAAATCTACGGACCAGAATCGTCGGGTAAAACAACCTTGGCTATCCACGCCATTGCCGAAGCTCAAAAAGCCGGTGGTATTGCTGCCTTTATTGATGCCGAGCATGCTTTCGATCGTTTCTACGCTGAAAAATTAGGTGTAAATATCGAAGAATTGCTTATTTCTCAACCTGACAATGGAGAACAAGCATTGGAAGTTGCCGACCAATTAATCCGTTCATCCGCTGTGGATATTGTGGTTATTGACTCGGTTGCAGCTTTGACTCCAAAAGCCGAATTAGAAGGCGATATGGGCGATTCGAAAATGGGATTGCAAGCTCGTTTAATGTCACAGGCGTTGCGTAAACTGACAGCCAACATCAACAAGACCAACACAACTTGTATCTTCATCAACCAGCTTCGCGAAAAAATCGGTGTAATGTTTGGAAACCCAGAAACTACAACCGGTGGTAACGCCTTGAAATTTTACGCTTCGGTGCGTCTGGATATTCGTCGTATCGGACAATTGAAAGATGGCGAAGAAGCTATCGGTAACCAAACCCGCGTGAAAGTAATTAAGAACAAAGTGGCTCCCCCTTTCCGCAAAGCAGAATTTGACATTATGTACGGCGAAGGAATCTCTAAAAACGGTGAAATCATTGATCTTGGCGTGGAATACGGCATTATCAAGAAAAGCGGTTCGTGGTACAGTTATGGTGACACCAAACTGGCACAAGGACGCGATGGAGCTAAAAATGTGGTAAAAGATAATCCTGAATTAGCTGCCGAATTGGAAGCTAAAATTGTTGAAGCCATTCAGAATAAGTAGAAAGTTCATAAAGTTTATAAAGTAGAAAGTTCCAAAATCAGTTATCATGCTGGTTTTGGAACTTTCTACTTTTAAATTAGTCTCCTATTTCTCTTCCTTGAGTGTTGTTTGAACATTAAACCCTTTAATGAAAAGCCACAACGGGAATACCAACATTTCCCACAAGCCTCCGGGAATATATAAAAGTGAACCCAGTCCGTTGGTAGTGTCGATAACACCGCAAACGTCGAGCACCGCACTGGTCAACAACAACAAATAGCCGATTCCACCCCAAACAGACAGAAAAGCCGGCACAACCCGCGACTTATAAAGCGAATAACAAAGAAACAAACTTCCAAATCCCAGCACCGTCATGGCTATTTGAAATCCGAAATACTTTATTTTCAATGCTATAGCAATGGCAAACGGATAACTGGAATTGAACGGTAAATTTTCAGTATTCCGACTTAAAGCCATTATATACAAATAGCAAATTGCCCCAACAATAAGCAGCAAACATTCAACGATTCGGAGACTAAGATAGGTAAGTGCAACGATTTCACTTTGTCGTTTTACCACCGGGAAAAACGCAATAGCTATAAACACAATGCCTACCGCCATAATCAACACCGAGAATGCACCCAACAGCAAGGTAGAATCAAGATGCAAAATACCTGTTACCGGTTGCTTCAACGCCGGTGCAACGAAATACGCATCGATCATTCCTACCAGCGTTGTGAATATAAACAAGGCTCCAATTGTTACGGCATTTGTTTTGAAAGTTTTCATAAATAGATTTTTAATTTAGATTTTTATCCAGCTCTGTAAAAAGCGGGTGATATTCCTACTTTCTTCTTAAACAATTTACTGAAATTCTGGGGATATTCAAATCCCAATTCATAGGCGATTTCGTTTATGTTTTGATTGGAATTTACTAACAGATTTTTTGCCTTTTCCAATAAGTGATAATGAATATGTTCCTGAGTATTTTTGCCGGTTTCACTTTTCAATAGGTCGCTAAAATAATTGGGTGAAAGACACATGGCATCAGCACATTGTTTTACAGAAGGAACTCCAAGATTCTTTATTTTATCGGAATTAAAATAATCCAGTATAAACTCTTCGAACCGAACAATGACATCCCTGTTTTGATTTGTACGGGTAATAAACTGCCTATTGTAAAAGCGTTTGCAGTAATTCAGCAGCAATTCGATATGGGTAATAATCAGGTCGTGGGAATATCGGTCAATATTGGTATTGTATTCGATTTCTATTTGCTTCATTATAGAAATCAGGATATTCTCTTCTTGTTCGGACAAGTGCAGAGCTTCGTTCCTGGAATAGGCGAAGAACGTGTATTCCCCAATTTTACTCCCTAAAGCACAGTTTCGTATCATTTCCGGGTGAAAATACAATCCCCAACCATCCACATCTGCAGATTGTTTCAGGGAGTCGTAAGTAATAATTTGGTGGGGAGCAGAGCAATGAAGCGAACCTTCGTTGTGGTCGAACAACTGCCGCCCATAAAGGAAACTGCAATTTCGTTTGATATTGACTGAATAAAACCCACACGCGAAACTGCCCGATTCAGGACCCAAAGCTGTATTAGTTTTTGAATAATCAATCACTGTAATCAACGGATGCTTTGGTTTATCATATCCCGCAATAGCATGCAATTCACTTATGGTTTCTACTTTGTAAATCATGGTATGATTGGTTGCAGTTTCAGGTTACAAAGTAAATCCATTTTTTGCGAAACTCCCATATCCAAATTACGGATAATTGTATCAGGATGATTGATTGGATTGATCGACTAACAATTATGTTTCTAGTAATATTACCCGTAATATTTTCACAGTAATGCCTCATTAAAATTGGGACATTACTAGTTTAATTTATATTCAAACGCATTCTATCTCTTTACCATATCGTTCAATGCCTCTTTCTTGACATTGAGTTGATACTCGATAATCAGGTCGTAGTCGCAGGTTACGTCTTTGATTTTACTTACCACCACCAATAGTTCCAGAGTAAAAATAAACGTGAACAGCAACGCATAAAACAAAAATGCCAACGGCTCTGACTTGACAAGAATAATCATAGCTTTCAGTTCTTCTAGAAAACCGGCATTGGCTTCCAGTTCTTTTCTAACCGTATCCTCCACGTTTATTTTCTGACTGTAAAGACCATCCAATCGGCTTCGGCATGTATTGATAGTCGCTGTATTCGATTTGATTTGATCTATCCGGGTGTTGGCTACATGCTGAGTTGCCACAATTGTTTTTACATTCACCGTTTTAGTTCCGTCCGGATTGGTTACCGGGTTTTTCTCCGTTGTAACATTGGTTACGGCAATAGTAGGTCTTTTCGCCACTTCGTCATTCAACTTGGAATTGATATTATCCAACGAGTCGATAATGGAGTTTAGTTTATTTATTTCCGCCTGAATGGTGACCTGCCGTTTAGCAGCTATCAGATTGACTTTATCGGCACGGGTTTCCACTAATATTTTCTCCACATCGTTTTTGAAAATAATCTGATCCAGAATGGTTGAACCAATTAATGCCATCAGAATGGCCAACATAATGCGAAAGCCTGAAATCCATTTGTTTTTACCAACGGTAAGAATCACCTGACGTTCAATCTGGATAACCACAATCATAAAGATAATGGCTGTAATGGCACATCCCCACCAATGCTGAATGGAAAGATAGCGGTGTGCAAAAGTATAACCCGTTGCTCCCCAGATAAAGAGCAGAATAAGAATGGAAGACGAATACTTCTTTAACGCCTTGTAACTTGCTTCGGTACAGTTTTTCAAAATATCGGGATTCCAACCGACAATGAAACATTTAAATCGAGTCCACCAGTTCATAGTTTATCTTTTTAGGTTCAACGTTTCGAGTGATAAAGCCGACAAACCGCGCAGGAAACCGCGCTCGTACGATAACAACATACCGATCATATAATCGTCATGTTTTTCAAGATCTTCCTCCATTCGGATAATTTCTTTCAGATGGCTATCGAGTAAATCCTTCCGGTTTTTCAACAATTCCACAATGTCAATCAGCCCGGCTTGCGACCGCGACTGAATATGAAATTCGGTGGTATTAAGCGTATCGGTATAGATTTGGCGGGTTTGTTTGAAAAGCACTTTCAGGTTGCTGATGATAAGCTTTTTATTCATATCCCGGTACGACGTATCGGGGTTGCTTAACGCGTCTTCGTACCCACGACTTTCAAAATCAAACTGAAGATATTTATAAATTTGGTCAATAGGTAAAACTACCAATGTGCTATTTCCCAATGCGTTTGGTTCCGAGTTGTCAATAAAGGCTGATTCGGTAATTTCAGGCAATTGCTGATCCCGGCTTATGGTTTCGGGCTCGTTGTTTTGTTCGGCAAAACTTTTTCGTTTAAATACATCAAATAGTCCCATATTCTGTTGGTTTAAAATTTAAATATTCTTGGTAGGTACTTCAAATTGAGCGTGTCCCCTGCGATGACAACTCTCGCAAAGCGTAATCAGGTATTTGTTATCATACTCCCACGGATCCCGATACCGATTTAAACGGGTGGAGAAATGATATTGTTTATGATGAACGGTCAAATTACTAACATTATTGCATATCACGCATTTATATCCATCTCTATCGAGAATTTGCTTTCGTTTCGCCTGCCATCGAGAGTCGAATAGCTTTTCACGATACGAACCATGTGCGGAATGTTTTACCTGATCCATTTCCTATTTTCAGTACTCGTATTAAAATTTCGTTGATGTAAATTAGCTTGTTCCAACCGTTGACAATTAATCCTATTGAGGAATATTCCTTATTTACAATTATTCCCCTTTGAGTTTTTGAAATCGTATCAGTATCCACACTCCGAGCAGTAACAAAGCAAATGCCGTGAAAATTGGAATATAAAAGATAAAATTCGTATTAACGAATATAGCTATAAACATGGAACCGACAGAAATTAGAACTGCAGCAACAGCATATCCAATTTCGTCATAAAACCATGAATATGGGAAAAGATGTGCGCCGGTAATAATGGCATAAGCCATTATAAAATAATCGGGATATTTAATCAGAATAAAAATCAGGAATGGGAAATAAACGAGTTGTGCAAAATTCAGCCAAAGACCCAGTGGTTGTAATGGGTTGTCTTTTATTTTCCAATTAGTTTTTAAAATTTTAGAAAGCCCCAATACTAAGGGTATTAGAATTGAACCAACAATAAATGTCAATACACTTTTGTTGTAAGAGGTATTGTTTGTGTACTTCCAAATTAAAAATATAAGAAACCAAACTGTTGCAGCTGCGAATATAAAATCAATTCCATTTTTAGCTTGCAATTGAATTTCCCGTTTTAGTTTTTCCAAACTAGTTGAAGTCTCATTTTTTTCTTCGTTCATACTCCTGTTTTTTTACTAACTCTTCACTACCAAATTATTATTCTGTAAATTCTCAAATTCTGCAAATTGAGATTCAGACAAAAGAAATCAACCTCGACTTTCAAAATTCTAATTTCAGTGCAAACCTAAAAGCGAGTCTTATGGGGCGTATTTTTTCTTAGTATTTTCGTCAATTGTCAATTCTATAGTTTGTCCAACCTCGTAAAAGGTTCCTTCATTATAATATACAGTCATACAAGGTAGTTGCTTGAGCGCATTAATAAACTCATTATTAAATCGAGAGTCGGAAGTTCTTTCGATATCAACAGTTGTTATTTTTCCTTTACGGTCACTTTCAACATAAGCCGTGATATCAACACTTTTATTGGTTAATTCGGGAACACTACTCCAATTAATGTGAGTTACAATAAACTCTTCCAGCTTGTTATGGTCTGAATAATCACAAGGTTTAAAATTCTTTTTCTCAATACTTTCAACATGCCCATTCTTCAATTCTAGTTTTACTTCGTTACAAAACACAGAGATATACAATTGGAATATGGGCGCGCTATTTTTTCCACTCCAAAAGCATCCATTTACCCAATCTGCTTTTAATAAACCGTCTTGGAATTTTCGGGCTAGAATTTTTTCTACAATTTTATTAATGTTTACTTCTGAATAATGCTTTTTTACTTCTGTCAAGTAAAGTGTCGAGTCCTTAATGATCCAGCTTGCTGTAAAGCCACGCCTACAATTAGATGATACTATCTCGTCCTTATATTTTTTTTGATACGCTTCTGAAATTCTCTCAGATATATCTTTAAATTGTTCTAGGGGTGAATTGTATAAATACAATGTATCACCATTCATTACAAGAATGTCCTTTCTTTGATTTGTCGCATGTGCGATTAACACAAAAAATGCAAGAACTAATATATTTGTTTTTTTTTTCATAATATGCAAATCTGTTCTTACTTCTTATCCGTTTCTTGTTTTTTTACACGTCCATTAACACCAATATCTCTTCAATTTCACATCATTCAGCTTTATGTTCTATCATCTATTGCACATACTTCATATATAGGGATATGTGCAGTGCTTTTTGAATTTTCGTCCTCAAAGATAAATAACACACTTAATATATCCAATCAATTTTTCAATTATCTTTTAGGTAAATTATTAAACCCTTTATTAATGGGGGTTTCGGTTAATCCGATGACTTATCCGATGACTTTAAGTCATCAGATAAGTAAGAAAACAGACCCTTATTTTAGCTAATCAGGAACTTATTCCCGAACTTTGAGAATACATTCTTAAACTTTGCCTGTATGTTTATGGGTAGTGTCCAAAAATTTGTGTAAACGTATTCTTATCTCTTTCATTATTATTGTTTTTTCTTTTCGAATCCCCTCTCAAAATTTTTGAGGGGTTTGAAAAGAAAAAACTTCCGCTTTTATTTATCTTACACTTGCATGTAAGCTTATCTTATTAATATTTGCCCTGTCAGGATACATGATCATAAACTGATTGGCAATTAAAGGCCAGTCTCTAACGTTTGTATTCCAGGCTAATGAAGCTTGTTGTATAGCCAGATAGACAGACTTTTTCATGGCTTGATCATCGGGGAACATTAGTTTGTTCTTAGTGAACTTACGGATGTTACGATTCAGATTTTCAATTACATTCGTGGTGTAAATAATCTTACGTATCTCTGCCGGATAATGAAAATACGAAGTCAGATTATCCCAATTAGCTATCCACGATTTAATGGCATAGGGATATTTCTCTCCCCATTTTTCTTCCAATTGACCAAATGCTTCCTGAGCCGTATCCATGTTTCTGGCCTGATAAACTTGTTGCAAGTCCTTCATAAAGCTCCGTTTTTCTTTTGAAGCAATGTAATTCATGGTATTCCGGATTTGATGAACCACGCATAATTGAGTTACTGTGTCAGGAAAAACGGCTTTAATGGCTTGTGTCAATCCTTTCAGGTTATCAGAACAGGCTATCAATATGTCTTTTACACCTCGCTTTTTCAAATCGTCCAGCACGTTCATCCAGAACGAGGCCGATTCTGTTTCATTAATCCACATGCTGATTACTTCGCGTTGTCCGGCTGTATTTAATCCGATAATCAGGTAAACGCTTTTACTGATTATCTTGCCTTCTGATCTTACTTTCAAACGGATACCATCTAACCATACGATCAAATAGGTATCATCCAGCCCACGGTTTTGCCAGGCCTCTACATCGCTTATGATTTGATCTGTTATGTTCGATATAGACGAAGCACTTATGGTTACTCCGTATATCTCCTTGATTTGTTGCTCAATATCACGCGTAGACATCCCACGGGCATATAACGAGACAACAACACTTTCGATCTTATCAATAACCTTTTGACGCTTGGGAAGAATAATGGGTTCAAAATCTCCATTCCGGTCACGCGGAACTTCGATGATCAATTCGCCATTAGCACTCTTTATTAATTTCCGGCTCTTCCCGTTACGAGAGTTACCACTGCCGTTCCCATCAGGGGAATGCTTTTCATATCCCAAATGATCACTTAGCTCTATCTCAAGCATTTTCTCTACTCCGCGCTTAAATAAACTATCCATGAAACCACTTAGCTCATGCATGTTCTTAAAACCTTTGAATAAATCAGGTGGCAAACTCGATAAGAACTCCTCTTGTTCTTTACTTAATCGTTCGACTGGGTGCTTTTCTTTTTTCATGTCTTTTTTCTGTGTTATAAAAATAATCATTTATTTCTATTTACACAGTTTTTTGGACAGTCTCAAACGATTCCTAAAGTCGCAGGTGTGATTCTTAAACTCGCAGGAACGATTCCTAAACTCGCAGGAACGATTCCTAAAGTTGCAGGTGTGATTCTTAAACTCGCAGGAACGATTCCTAAAGTCGCAGGTGTGATTCTTAAACTCGCAGGTGTGATTCTTAAACTCACAGGTGTGATTCTTAAACTCGCAGGAACGATTCCTAAAGTTGCAGAGGGTCTATTCAATAAACTGTGTCAGAAAGAATACTTAATTGGTGATGAAAACCACATAGACATAATAGAAAAACGAAAGCTTTATATTACGACCCATCACTTCCTGCCATTCTCTATACTTACCAAAACACCCACCCATAAAGAGGTTGTGAATTTGATTAAAAAATAGTACTGTGTTTTGTTGTTAATGTGAAATATAGTTTTTATCTTTGGGGCAGTAATTATATTTCAGTTATAAAAGCAGCGAGAATCAATCATACACCGAAACATGTATTCATGTTGAATTTTTGGATAAGGGGGAGTAAACCGCCAAGTGCCCATAGCTTCGGTCTTTAAGTGCAATTTTAGAAAAAAAGAAAATGAAGAAAAAAATCACATATATTCTTTTGATGATTCTACTTCTAAGCGGAGTATTTGTTGGACTTCGACTAGGCTTTGGACTCTTCACACCTTTCAACTATTTCACTGCTAGACAAGACATTTTTAGTGGAAACATAAAAGTTATTCAACTTGGCGAACTTCCTTTCAATTATAAACAAAGGCGAAGCTTAGCAAACTTTTATGGCTTTAACTTATATTTTAATGGTTGCAACGTAACTACGGAAATTGTGAATGGAACAAAATACTATAACAAGGAGGTTATTAGTCATTTGACAGCAAAACTCGGAAAGAACTGGTGGAGAAAGTTTGAAAATCAACTTGACAGTATTGATAAAGTAAATGAAGCTGATCCAAATCTCGCCAAAGTATTTGATTTGGTATCCAAACAAAAAATTGTAGAAAACAAAATGATTCTCATAGACAGTTTATCAAAAGGACATAGACAGATATATTTAATTCCGTCAATTTATGACTCGACAAAGAATATTTATCTGGTTACTGTTGGAGAAAACAATGGGAATAAAAAATTGACTTATTACGACTTTTTGGTTGACTCAAAAATAATGACTATTATTAATCCGGCGGGTAAACTGAAATAAAAAACTGATCATAAGGCACACCTCGTATGTTCAAACTGCCAAATGCCCATAGACTCGGTTATTAGCAGCAATCCTAAAAAAAAAAAATTGAATATGAACTCGAAACGAAGTATATATTTTGTTATTACACTGACACTTTTGCTGACAAGTTGTGTACCTAAAGTCGGAAAAGTAAAGGACTTTACGAAAGATGAGCTAAATTGGTTTAAACCTTTCGGTAAAACAGACACTGTCATTTATATATCAGAGAAAAGTGAGTTAGACACTATTATTTTTCATAAGACAGTTGCAGACAACGATTCAACAAGAGACCTCGAACAAGGTTTTTCCAACACAAATTATTTGACTGTTCCATATGAATTCACAAAAGGAAGTTACCACCAATTAGCACTTATGAGTGATGGGAAAATACGTTACAGTCAAGCGATTTTTAATTTATCGAAATCCTCTTCAGATTATGGAAGCTTAGAAATAATTTTCATTGGAATAATATTTAATGGCGAAGAACTTAAAAACATAAAGAAGTTAAACAAACACATTTATTTTTTTGACGGTGAGAAAGCGACGTATCCGATGGTGAATGTTGAAAAGAAAATAAAAAACTTTACATTTGACACAGAAATTGGTGTGACAAATTACACAGACGACAGAAACGTAAACTGGAAAAGAAAAAAGGACTGCCGCTAACAAACGCTCTGCCTATTTGCTAGCTGACCCCGATAAATCAGGACAAACTGTACATTCAGCCGTCTTTACCTGCAATCCAACCAATACGTATTTTTTTAATTTACCAATCTTTGCATCATTGTTATTTATCCCTTATCTTTGCTCTCAACTACAACGTTTTCATCCTAAAATCAACAATTAATGCTTACCATACTTATTATCGCCATAACTTCCCTTGTTTCGTATTTTGCATTTAGAAACCAATCGCTTGTTAGTCAACTAATTTTTTATCCGCCGGCAATTAAACAGAACCAATGGTATCGGTTTATAACTTACGGATTTCTTCATGCCGATATAGGTCATTTGTTTTTCAATATGTTTGCCTTCTATCTGTTTGGTACGGAGATAGAAAAGGTGTTTAATCAAGTGTTTGGTGAATGGCTTGGCGGTGTTTTGTATGTTGTGCTTTATGTGTTGGGGTTGATTTTCTCTATTTTGCCTTCATGGTTTAAAGAGAAAAACAATAATCAGTATAGAAGTTTGGGAGCTTCGGGAGCTGTTTCGGCCATTGTATTTGCTTATATGCTCATCTATCCGATGAATTTTATGGGTTTAATGTTTATTCCAATTATGATGCCGGCATTTATCTTTGGGATTATCTATGTGGTAACTTCCATTTACTTAGAGCGGAAGCAAAACGGTAATATCAATCACATGGCTCATGTGGCTGGAGGTGTTTTTGGAATTATTTATATGTATGTTGTATTTTCCGTTTTTGCAGAAACCAATATCATTTTATGGTTTGTAAAAAACATACAAATATCGTCCTTCGGTGATTTAATTCATTTTGGTTATTAAACAATCCTTACGTTATATATTATTGGTACTATAAATGAACTACATGCTCTGTTATGTGTTTTAAAATTAAACATTAAAACTAAACTTATAACATGAGACATACCATTTTAGGAGCAGGTGGAGCGATAGGGAATGCGTTGGCCTATCAGTTGCTCAAATCAAAGGATGAAGTACGGCTTGTTTCGCGGAGTGGTTATTCCATTCCGGGGGCGGAATCAATTATGGCCGATGTTCTTTCGTATTCGGAAACGTTGGAAAGCATAAAACATTCGGATATTGTGTATCTTTGCGTTGGGTTGGCTTACGACCATAAACTATGGGCAGAATCGTGGCCAAAGATTATGCAAAACACAATTGATGCTTGTAAAAGTGTGCAGGCTAAGTTGATATTTTTTGACAACGTTTACATGTACGGAAAGGTGGAAGGCAAAATGACCGAAGAAACACCTTACAATCCGTGCAGCAAGAAAGGGGAGATTCGCGCCAACATTGCCAATATGCTTGAAGCGGAAATGAAAAGCAATAACATTCAGGCAATTATTGCGCGTTCGGCCGATTTTTACGGACCTTACAGCACGTTGGTCAGCGTTCCGTATGTGATGACGATTGATCGGTTTAAAAATGGCAAAAATGCACAATGGCTGGTCAATGAGCATACCGTTCATTCCTATACTTACACCATTGATGCGGCAAAAGCATTGAAATTGCTGAGTGCAGCCGATGATAGTTTTCAACAGGTGTGGCATTTGCCTACATTCAATCCCGGCATTACCGGCGAAGAATTTATAAGCATTGCTGCCCGTGTATTTGGAGTAAAACCGAATTATACGGTTCTAAAGCGTTGGGTGGTTCAGATGGCGGGATTGTTTGATAAAACCATTGCCGAAACAGCGGAAATGCTTTACCAAAGCGATCATGATTATTATTTTGATTCATCGAAGTTTAATGATAAATTTAATTTTAAACCAACTTCGTATGCCGAAGGAATTCGTGAAACCGTTTTATTTTACAGAAACAAATAGATTGTAATGCTTTATGTTTAAACTGTTTAAAGATATAGATCGCAAGAATTACCGACCCATTTTGGGCGGGCTTGATATTCTGAAATTCATTGGACCGGGACTGTTGGTTACAGTAGGCTTTATCGATCCCGGAAACTGGGCTTCGAATCTGGCTGCCGGTGCCAATTATGGCTATGCGTTGCTCTGGATGGTGACGCTATCCACCCTGATGCTTATCATGCTGCAACACAATGTGGCTCACTTGGGTATTGCCACCGGGCTTTGCCTTTCGGAAGCTGCAACCATTTACCTCAAACCGCGTTTTTCTAAGTTTCTACTTACCACAGCCATGTTGGCATCCATCTCCACTTCGCTGGCCGAGATATTGGGTGGTGCCATTGCTCTGGAAATGTTGTTTAAAATTCCTATTCGGGCAGGAGCACTGCTGGTCACTGTTTTTGTTATTATCATGTTGCTGACCAACAGTTACAAAATAATGGAAAAATGGATAATCGCTTTTGTTTCGGTAATCGGGTTATCGTTTTTATACGAACTTTCGTTGGTGCATATCGATTGGAACAGTGCCATGACGGGGTGGGTGACACCTTCGTTTCCGCAGGGTTCCATGCTGGTTATTATGAGTGTGTTAGGTGCGGTGGTTATGCCTCACAATTTATTCCTGCACTCTGAAATCATTCAAAGCCGCCAATGGAACCTGGAGGACGAAAAAGTGATTAAGAAACAATTGAGGTTTGAGTTTTTTGATACCTTGTTTTCCATGTTAGTAGGTTGGGCAATCAACAGTGCGATGATATTGTTGGCAGCAGCCACTTTCTTCAAATCTAAAATACCAGTGAACGAATTGCAACAGGCTAATCACTTGCTCGTTCCGTTGTTGGGAAATAATGCCGGGGTGGTGTTTGCAGTGGCTTTGTTGTTCTCGGGTATTGCTTCAACCATCACTTCGGGCATTGCTGCCGGTTCTATATTTGCCGGAATGTACAAAGAACCATACGATATTAAAGATAACCATTCCAGGGTGGGAGTAGGCATATCGTTGGTGCTTGCCTTTGGAATCATTCTGCTGATAACCAATCCGTTTCAGGGATTGATTATTTCGCAAATGATTTTAAGTATTCAGCTTCCGTTCACAATATTTCTTCAGGTTTACCTCACTTCGTCCGAAAAGGTAATGGGAAAATATAAAAACACGCTGTTCTCCAAGCTAACCCTTTATTTGTTAGGGGTAATTGTTACGGTTTTGAATATTGCTTTGTTGGTGAGTTTGTTTTGATAAAACTGCCGGAATACATGCCAGTCAATGAACAAGCATGTATTAGGCGTATTTTTTTTCTTCCAGAATTTCTCGAAACTTCCACAATCAGCAAAAAACAATGTACTGTGTACGCTCTGCCGATTATCAAAAAGCTATAAAAGCCACTGCAAGACTTTTGTATGTAAACGCTAACTTGCGGTGGCTTTTTTTGCGATTAGTGTTTAGTTAGTTATTTCAATAGTTATTCAATTTTTCAATTAATTAAATAACTCTCAAGTGCAAAAGATTTTGAGTTTAAAGTTATCCAATTAAGGTATTTATTTTAGTTATCTATTATCTATTTGTCAATTAATCGTATCGGAATGCCCTCAATTCTATTTATAGAAAAATCAATCATCTTAGTTCTATCCGTTTGATAAGTTTGAGAATAATTATCTCTTTCTCCTTCATATAAGATTTGATAAACTTTTATAGTCTTTTCATCTGGGATGATTTGGTTAATAAATAGTTGTTCGATTGTTCTTTTCATATTTGCAGACTCATTGGGCATTCCATAAAAAGCTTTGGGGTTTATTAAATCTCTAAAAACTCCCAAATCATCAATGTCTTCAAAAAATATTTGTTTCATAAAAATTTAAATTAAACTGTAAGTAAAATATTTATTCATAAATCTTATCAATCGACTCTGTTTATAATAAGTCAATAAAATCTTCCTTTAGTGTCTAATAATCTCCAGACACCTTTAATTTTTACTCTCGCATAACCCTCATAAAAATCAGTAGCATCATCTATCAGATATGTGATTTTATCAATTGATTGTAATATATCTTTTTCAGCTTCAAAATTTGTTTGATAAATATCTACAACAGATCTAATAATTAATGATTCGCCATTCGCATTAATATACTTTTTCTTGGTTGGAGGTTGATAATTAAGTGTGTAGGTATCATCATCTGTATTAATCAAATTTCGGTGCATTTTTCCATTGATTTTAGGAACATACGAAACTAAAGCAAAACCATTTTTAAAATCACCAGCTTCAGGATAACAACAATATATAACAATATCACCTTTATTATTGATATAACCATAATTATCCCCTAATTTTATACAAGCTAAACCTTCAGAAAACGACATGGCTTCTTCAAACTGACACTTTATCACTTCATTGCCAGATTTGTCTATATATCCCCATAGTGAATTTTTGTTTTTTACAGCAGCAAATCCATTGCTAAAATCTAAGGCATCTGAATATAATGAGCCATAGTGTTGTTTAGGAGTAATATTATTACCATTTTTATCTATAAAATCAAAATCCCAATTATGTAACTTTACACGAGCTATTCCATCTACAAAATCAGATATTTCATCATATTTAGGGGAAACAACCTCTTCACCTTTGTTGTCGATTAAACCCCAATGTCCATTTAATTTTACCATAGATAAATTATTTCTGAAATCAGTTAATATATCATATTTAGGTAAAAATAATTCCTCAAAGTTGTGATTATAAAGACCAATTTTTTTCTTAATGCTTACCTTTATAAAATTATTATTGAGCAGCGTGATTTCATCAAATCCAAATGGTAGAATAATGTTATCATTTACATCAATTACTCCCCAGTTCTTACACAAATAATATTCTTTTTTTTGTACGATGAAAAAATCATATGCACAGTGTTTTATACTTTCATAAATGGCAGGAATGATTAGTTTTCCTTTATTATCAATTATGCCATACATTCCATTTATGTTTACTTTTGCATACTCGCCTATAAAATTAAAAATCTCATCAAACTCAATTGGAATTATTTCCTTTCCAGAATTATCAATATAACCATATTTATCATTAATAGTAACACTTGCTAATCCCTCCGAGAAATCACTAGCATATTGAAATGAGAATGGTATTTTATCATTGCCTGATTTGTCTATATAGCCATATCTATACTTTTCATTTTGACAACAAGCCAGTCCTTCTGAAAATGAACTAGCAGCTGTAAAACTTCTATCAAATACATCCCTTTCATTTTTATCAATAAAGAAATAATTACTATCACTACTAACTTTTACGCATGCATAACCTTCTGAAAAATCACTACAATTATAATAATCTCCAAAATTTATATTTTCAGCAAAATCAAAAAATGTCAATTCACACGAATCACCACTCAAAGTTACTATCAAGAGACCGTCCTTAAATGATTCAGAAGAAATATTACGACAATGAATAACTCTATTATAAAAAATAGATTCATCTTCTACATCAATTACGCTCCAATTATCATTATAGTTTACACAAATTAGACCCTCAGACAATCTCCCAGCATTATCGTATAAATGTTTAATAACTGTATCTCCAATTTTATTGATAAATCCATATTTATTATCAACACATACACGTGCCAATCCTTCTGAAAAACTATCTGCATATTCATATATAAAATCTATGACCTGAGTTCCATTCTTATCAATAAAACCATATTTATCATCGTGCTTTACACAGGCTAATCCTTCTGAAAAACCATATGCATATTCATATATAAAATCTATAACCTGAGTACCATTCTTATCAATAAAACCATATTTGTTATTTCTCTGAACACAAGCTAATCCATCAGAAAAGTCATCAGCATACTCATATATCAATGGGATAACAATTTGCCCTTTTGTGTTTATATATCCGTGCATATTATTTACATCAGTTACACGAAGAAACCCATTTACAAATTTGCCCCATGATTGAAATAAATTGACAAACACTACCTTTCCATTTTGATCAATAAAAATATTCCTTTCAGATTTCTTCACAAGTGCAACATTATTTTTACACTCTATTATTGAATCAAAATCAACTGTTTCATTTCTATTTCCAAATCTGTCTATAATATAATTTTTTTCATTTATAATTACTTTTGCAATGGTGTTACAAAAACTTGTCGCTTTGTCATAAATAAATGGTAGAATTTCCAAACCATTTTTATTAATATATCCAAATTTAGATTCAAGTTTTACACAAGCTAACTCTTCATTGAAATTACTAGCTTCTTGATATATAAAGTCAATAACTACATTTTCATTTTTATCAATGAATCCATATTTACCATCAAAACTGACACTCGCGAGACCATCTTTAAAGCTAAATGCTTTATCATATTTACAATCATAAATCTTCTCATCTCTTAGATTTACAAAACCAAATTTGTTGTTATTAAATACTATAGCTATTCCATCTGCTTTATTTTCAATATTATTTCCGTTATGACCTGAAACATTATTCCCGATGTAATCTGAAACAATATTTCCAAGTTTATTGATAAACTTATAATCCGTTCTAAAACCATAATATTCGTTGCTATCATTAGACCTAAATCTAACCATAGCGTATCCATCTTCAAAGTCACTATTAGGATTATGTCCAGTTGCAAATACACAATCAAGATCATAACCATATATATATTGAAATGATTTGTCTATTCTTCCTTTCTCCCAGTAACTTCTTGAACCACGTTCATATTCTTTTTTGACAATTGGTTTGAAGTTTTCAATAAACTTTCGTGCCTTAATTATTGCAATTAAATCTATGAATATTCTATAATAATCACTTGTAAAATCATAATCAATTTGGTGTAATTTTGATTGATTGTCAATGTCAAATACTCTCAATTTTATATTTGCTTTTTCAATCGAAATTTTTGTTGAGCAATATGCTTTCAATGCAAATAAAAAATCATTTCCATTATAGACATTACAGTCGGCATTAGATGAAATCTCTAAATTAAATTGGTTATTCATTTTGAATTATCGTTTTATGGTATTGAAAGCTTCTTTTTGATTTTGCATTGTCTCATTTACAAGTACTTTTATAAAATTCTTTAGCCATTCTATATCATACTGTGTTTTGTTTTTATAGAAAGCTTCAACAATATCTTTACTGATAATCTTTTTTACACATGATATGATTTCAGCTTCACTATATTCAAATCTATTATAAAATTGAGTTCCAATTACGCGCCTTTTACCATTTGGGTAAGAGTATATTGTTATGTTGTTAAGAAATACTTTTGATTTTCCAATGCCTATTTTAATTACAATTGATAGATTTTTCGATAATCTTAGGCAGGTATGGTATATGTTACCTGTGCAACTTGTATTAATTCTTGTAGTTAAATAATTGTGACTTTCGTTATAACAGACTCCGTTGTTTTGAGGAATAAGCTTTAAGTGATTCTCTTTTTTGGTAATCATTTTCTTTTCGTTAATATCTATTATTATATTGAAGAGTATTTTTAGAAGTTGTAAAACTTCTTTTTATAGATATAATTGATAAGTAGTTTCAGGAGTAGTTTTACTATCAATTGTTAATTGGCATGTAAATATAGGATGAAATTCTGAATAACACAACTTTTGAGAATCTTATTTTAAATTTATAGTCGAGTTACAAAATCGTCATTATTTGCACGTCTTTTTTTTCTCGGCTTGCCCCTAACAATTTATATCGGCACCTAGGTGACCTTATATAAACTTTAGCAGTTAGGTTGTTTGTTGTTATTTGTATGTAAATTACTGATATATAAAACAAGTACTTGTTTAATATAGGTGCCCTTATATATTTTAACCTATCGTTATTTTTTACTGTTTTACTCTTATCCTTTTTATTTAAACCCCCAAAGATAAAAACTATATTTTACATTAACAACGAATTTGTTTATTTTATTTTAAAACTAATATTGCCGGTATTATTTTCTATAGTTAACACAGATTTTGTGCACAGTCTCCTTAACATCAGAAAACTTCACATCAACAGTATAAAAACAATGGGTGAAGGCAGACAGATATACGGAATTAATGCTTCAATGTTGGTGAGTTTTGCTTCAAGATTGATGAGTTTTGGAGCATTAATTAGATGAATGATGACAAGATTGGTGAGTTTTGGAACAATAATGATGAGTAATGAAGCATTAATCAGATGAATGACGACAAGATTGGTGAGTTTTGGAGCATTATTCAGATGAATGACGACAAGATTGGTGAGTTTTGGAGCATTATTCAGATGAATGATGACAAGATTGGTGAGTTTTGGAACAATAATGATGAGTAATGGAGCATTAATCAGATGACGACAAAAACAGGGGAATAATAGAGAATTATAGGGAATTAATGCTTCAAGATTGATGAAAAATGCTTCAACTTTGATGAAAGATGCTCCAACTTTGATGAAAGATGCTTCAACTTTGATGAAAGATGCTCTAACTTTGATGAAAGATGCTTCAACTTTGATGAAAGATGCTCCAACTTTGATGAAAGATGCTCCAACTTTGATGAAAGATGCTCCAACTTTCAGTAAAATGACGGCAACTTTCATTATAATGACGACAACTTTCATGAAAGAAGCTTCAACTTTCATGAAAGAAACGGGCATAATGGGGAGTAATTCAAGTATCTAGCGGTAGGCGAATAAACTATAAAGGAGATTAAATGATTGTAAATATGCAGTTTACATATTTATGTCTGCGCCTAACCCCCGTTCGACTGAGACTTGGGCATAACAGCCTTTTCGTGCGTCAGCGGGGAACGATCCAAATTCTCAATACCGTATCGAGTCCTGAGCCATGGTGGTGATGACTTCGTTTTGGAAATTGAATAGTTTCACATACGTTTGCGAAGTAGCCGTTGCATTCTGCGGCGTAATAACCACAAAACTCATGGTGGTGGGAACTACACCGTTATGATCAATCCACGTTCCTGAATTAGCATAGATGCATTTCTGACCGTTTAAGTTTGTCGATGCAATAATCTTAGGATCGTGCGTATGCCCAAAAACAACGATTCTTTTCGTTGAATTGGAATTCAGAAAATACTGATTCTGTGCTTGTAACTCCGATTCGCTTGCCTTGCCCGAACCTGCTATTGCCTGACTGACCGGAATAAGTTTTTCCACATGATTGCGGGTTTGACGTTCGTTCCAACTATCCTGAATGCCTTTATACAAGTTTACATCTATCACTCCACCCGGGGTAGTTTGATAGGGAAGTATATCGTTTACCGCGTAGTTTCCTTTGAAGCCATTCACATTGGTGACGATGATTTTCTCGTCAAACTTATTGGCTATCGGGTAGGTGGTTAATGCTTTGCTCCATACATACCAATAGGTGTATAGCAACGTTTGGCTGGCAGTTCCCGAAGGGTTTGGAGTAATCGCAGGGGGCGTGTCGGCAGGAGTTTCTGTTCCTTGCATTACATGCAGCACTGCTATTCTGGTATAAAAATATCCCGGAGGCAAAATAGTACCCGGAGCAGTAACCTGATTGGAAATAGGGTCGGGGGCACAGAAAAAATTATAGCGATGTCCATGTTCAATCGCTATCGTGGGTGCAGCGGTGGGTGAATATGTTCCCAGGCCTTGTTCAGCATCCCGGGCTTGGTTTATTCCGGGAAGTACAAGCTCAACATTGGCAGCCGTAATGCTCAAGTCATGATTTCCGGGCACATAGGTAACCCGTATTTTCTTTTCTTTGATAATACTATTAATTGCATCAAACACACCTTTATTGGTTGCCGCAATCCGTTTTACGAAATCAGCCTGATCCTTTCCCTTATACGTATCTACATTTGCCGGCACAAACCATTCGTCCAGCATATCGCCTGCAATCACCAGTTCTTTTACGTTGGGAGCAGCTTTTATCTGTTTCAGCAATTTCTCCAACGACCCCAGATTCTTGTTGCACTCCGCATAGGTCAAATCGGCACCCAAATGCAGATCGCTCATCACCACGATCATATTCCGTTCATTACTTCCATTACTGAATGCACCGATGGTATGATCTATCGGATCGTTCTGGCAGGATGAAAACAGACTAACGAACAGAACTACGAAACTCAAAACAGAAATGCGTGCGGGATTTTTCATATTGATGGTTTTTATTGTTGCTCAACAACAATCAGGGGATCAATTGTTGAATCTTTCTCTTGTGTTTTTAATTAGTAGATAATGCTTCTTCGTTCAATTTATTGAACTCTTTAATGAATCTGACTATATAGAAAGATGCAATTCCATAGTATAGTATCCAGAAATAAGGGATGTTGATGTTAAACATACCTAATCCGAATTTAATGATGGACGGCAAAACAATGGCATAAACGCAAATTTTGAAAATGGTCTGATAATCTAATTCTGCATTCATCAACTTGTTTATTATGATACCAATTATCGACAACAGGAACACGCCAAGAAGTTTGGCTAGGAAGATGAAAAAGAGACTAATCAAAAAAATAAAAATCAGTGCAGGTATAGTCCATTTAGTTATTAGATTGATGATATCTGCTTTGGTGAGGTTTACTTTTACATCGCTGAGATTATAAGTTTTAGTTTCAAAGGCGTCTTTTTTATATACAACCTTACTTTCTGTGAAAAATGCACCACTTTTATACTTGTCAAGAATTTCGGGTGTGTATTTACCACTTGTGTCAATGATAATTACTTCATCTTTTTCATCTGCGTTGTTTAGTATAAATGGCATTACCCCGCTACACTTCAAATGTCCGACTTTTAGTTCGAAATCAGGGAATTTTGTTTTAAGTGTTGTTACCATTTTCTTGGCTGCATCGTCAATTCCTATTTCGGCTTTAATCATGATTCCGCTTCCAATAAAAATCATTA
>Ga0302288_1000785_pt1 | contig 23364 bp, 23 predicted proteins | sample III_Fen_N1_1_FD_194549 | JGI IMG/M metagenome (GOLD analysis project Ga0302288, IMG submission 194549) | Peat permafrost microbial communities from Stordalen Mire near Abisko, Sweden - III_Fen_N1_1 | ecosystem: Environmental > Terrestrial > Soil > Wetlands > Permafrost | place: Sweden: Abisko...
CTGTTGTAATTTCTGAGCTACGATTGTTTCTACAGTTGCTGTTACCCCATATTTATACCAACGGTTGACTTTATGGTGTATTTATTAAATAATCAGACGATTACAGATATTAGCTTGACGGCTATGGGGTACTCCCTCCCCCTCTTGATCGTTTTTGTGCAAATTGTCTTAAAACTGGATTACACTAAAAAGGGTAAAATGATTGGAAAAAGTAACGTTATTTCAGTCTTTTTGAATTGAAGATTACTTTGGCAATCAGGGTTGGCAGGTGATTGATGTTATTTGAGGTTTTCGGTATTAATGTCCTTTATCTCGATTATTTGTTTGATGACGGCATACATTGTTAGTCCCGAAATGGTTTTTATTCCCAGTTTTTCTGAAATATTTTTTCGATGCGAGATGGCTGTATGTGTGCTAATGAACAGATTGTTGGCAATCTCTTTATTGGTATATCCCAAGGCTACTTGTTTCAAGACTTCAATTTCGCGGGGAGTCAAATCGGGTGTTTGTTTTGAGAATGAGTTTTCGGAAAAGGATGTGACGATTTGTTGTATTTTATTTTGAATGGTGACCGAACTGTCGTTAATATAAAGGTGTTTATCCGATTTGTTTTGGGAGCTGAATAGGAGATATTTGATTTTATTTGTCGATTTGTATCGGGCATCAATAAAAGTACGATGTTCTTCCAATAATTCCTCGGGCAGTATTACAAGTATGTTTCCCGACAGTTGAGGATAATCGAAAAAAGTGTCGATTGTTTTGATAATTATCGGTTCAATTCCTATTTCGGTAATTGTTGCATATAATCCTTTGAGCAGTGTTTCGGAATGATGAAAGAGAAGGATATGCAGGGGGTTGTTAGTCATTGCTGATTGTTGAATTGCTGATTAATGCTTTAACTCTTGGATATAGTATCCGTTCCTCGATGCGGGCATGGTCTTTAATGTCTTTTTCTAAACGGAAAATGGCAACGGAAAAAGCATTACAATTATTGGCATCTTCGAGAGGTGGCAGGTATTTAATTAATAAATTTTTAATATCAATAATCGTATCGTCGAGCTGCGTGTGGATGTTTGTAAAGTTGAATTCTGAGACTTTCTTTTTTATTGGAATCCCCGAATGTACATTTGTGTTTAATTCGAGTATTACGGGGAAAATTGTCTTTTCTTCATTTTCGATATGGTTGTTGTATTCGTTTTTAAAATTCACGAACATTTTTCCCAGAAGTATCAAAACCTTGTTTTCGCTCGAATTTTGAGTAATCAATCTATCGAACAGCCGTTCTATTTCGGGGAGTATATAGCTTTTGTAATACCTGTGCGTTTCAATGAGATACTGAATAATATCGGGAATCTTGAAATGGGTGAATTTATGTTCGGGGAAATAGTTCTCGCTGTGGTAGACGTTTAAAATGGCAAGGAAAAATTCTTCGTCAATATTGTTTTGCAAACAGGCTTCGGCAACCGTGATATCTCCAAATCCCAATTTTATCCCAAATCGATTAATAACAAGCAGTAAATAGCAATCATGTTCAATGATTTCAATGATTTTATGTTGGGAATTAAAAATACTCATAATCAGTTTTAAAGTGTTTTATTTACAAATATTCGATTCGATTGTTTTCGAGACGTATGAAATTATTTGGAACTTTCAGTTTGTTGTTTATATAAAATTCATACATTTGTCTATCTGTTACATTTTAATTAATAGCTTCCTTTTAGAACTCGTCGGAATAAATATAGCCACCCTATATTAATTCCGACGATTCTTTTTTAAACAATCAGTTTATCAATGTTTTTGATTGCTTCGGCAAGTAAATCAATCGACGATCTTACATCCTGTTTGTTTACCATTTCGATCACCGAATGAATGTGTCGGGTAGGTATGGAGATTGCTCCTGCGATGGCACCGCCTTTAACCATTTTTTGCAGATTGGCTGTATCTGTTCCTCCGGCGGGCAAAAGTTCGGGTTGCCATTTGATGGTTGCATCATCGGCAATCTTTTTCATGTAAGCAACCATCCGTTGATCGGCAATGACCGACGAATCCATTATTTTTATTCCGGCACCGGCACCGAGTTTCGAAATTTGTTCGTGAGGCTGACTTCCGGGAACATCGAATGCAATGGTGGTATCAATGGCTATTCCGAAATCTGGTTGAATCTTCAAGGTTGCAACTTGTGCTCCGCGTAATCCCACTTCTTCCTGAACGGTAAATACTGCATAGGTATCGTAGGGCAATTGTGTCTTTTTAAGTTTTTCCAGTGCTTCGATCAAGACGTACACCGAAATCCTGTTGTCGAGCGATTTGCCATTGATGCAGTCGCCCATTTCAATCAATTCACGATCGCGAGTCACCGAATCACCAATCGAAACTATGTTAACGACGTCTTCTTTTCCCATTCCCGGATCAATGTAAAAATCGGTGATTTTTATTTGTTTTCCGCGTTCGTCTTCCGACATTAAATGTATAGGTTTCGAACCCATTACACCATAAATATCTTGTTTGCCGTGGATTATAACCCGTTGAGCAGTCAATGTCTTTGGATCAAATCCTCCGAGAGGATTGAAACGGATAAATCCGTTATCGTCGATGTGCGACACAATGAACCCGATTTCATCCATGTGAGCGGCAAGCATGATTTTTTTCGATTCTTTTCCTTTTCTAAAGGCAACGATATTTCCCATATTATCAACCGTTACCGAATCGACATTGGGTGTAATTTCTTTAATAATGACTTCGCGAATTCTTCCTTCAAAGCCCGATGCTCCTGCTGTTTCGCTGATTGTTTTTAATAATTCGATTCGCAAATTTGTATCCATAATGGTTTCTATTTATCATTGATTTAATCTGGGCTTAACACCCAAAACAAAGATACTTAAAATTCGAACATCTTTTTTTAAGAGTAAGAACTATCCATTAAAAACAGTTAGTATATTTGACGCATGTATATACAACACAAAACATATACAATACAACCATCAAAAGGTAGACGATTTGCTTTTGGCGATGTACATGGCTGTTTTAAGACCTTGGTTGCATTACTCACTAAAATAAATGCTTCCGATGACGATCAGCTTTTCTTTCTGGGCGATATGATAGACCGAGGAAAACATTCGGAACTTGTTCTCGATTTTTTGATTCACGGGCAGAGTAACAATAAAAATGTTTTTTGTCTGCGAGGTAATCATGAGCATTATTTATTGAACATTATCGATAGACTTGATGAAGAAACTCCCCGTATTTTTGTGGCGAAAAACAATCTATACTTCCTCTTTGATAAACATAAAAGGATGAAGCTAAAGTATCTTGAGTTCTTTTCGAATCTTCCATTCTATTTCGAATTGCCAAATCAATATTTAGTTCATGCCGGTTTTTCTTTTAAAGGCAATCCGTTCGAAAATCTCGAAGATATGTTGACTATTCGAGATTTTAAACCCGATTTGAAATTCCTGGCAGATAAAAAATTCGTCATCGGACATACACCAATCGGATTGTCGGAAATTCAAAAGTCGGTAAAAAAAAATGCAGAGGTTATCAATATTGATAATGGATGTGTTCTGGCTGATAGATTTTCGGGGAAAGGAAATTTGGTTTGCATCGATTTAGAAACGTATGAAATCTTTAGCCAAAAAAATATTGAAGAATGAAATATATTGTAAAAAAACTGTTGATGCTTGCTTTTTCAACAATCGTATTTCAATGCTTTTCACAGAACTATAATCGATTTTATGAGCAAGGAGATATAGCTTACAAAAAGAAAAACTACTATCAGGCGGCAAAGCTTTTTGAGGAGTCGCATTCCATGATTCCCGATGTGTCTGCAATAACCTACCGTTTAGCTGAATCGCTATTCTTTGCTCACAACTACGAGCAGGCTCTTGTGTATTTTACCGAAGTTATAACGAAAAGCCCGGGGAAGTATCCGATGGCATATTTCTATCAGGCGGAACTCCAAAAACTGTTGAAGCAATATAGTGATGCAATGTCATCATATAAATATTATAATCATTTTTTTACAGAGAATCCGGAATACAATATAAAATCAAGTAAACAAATCTTAAGTTGTGATTTTGCTATTAAAAATAATACCGTTTCGCCGATTTCAATTAAGAAATTAACCGCACCAATAAATACTCTTTTCAGTGAAATAAGTATTGCAGAATATAACGATTCTGTTTTGATATATAGTGCAATGTCTCCAAATAAAGATAGTAGCGAATATGTGGCGAAAATGTTTTTCAATAAACATATTTATGCGTTCGAATCACTGGTACTCAGTATAAATGACATAGGATTAAATGTAATCGACTTGACTTTGTCGAACGATAAAAAAACAGCATTTTTCTGTGCCTGTGTCGATACTATCGGGAGCACCGATTTTAAAATTTATTGTACCGTGTTCGATTCCATGAAATGGAAAAAACCAGAGTTGTGTCCTGAACAAATTAATCTTGACGGTTATAGAAGCACTCAACCCTATTTTACACGCATAAAAGGAAATGATTATTTGTTTTTTGTCTCTGATCGTCCCGGAGGACAAGGCAATTTGGATATCTGGTATTCGCAACGGTTGTACAATCGATTTCTAAAACCTGTTAATCTTGGTACTACAATCAATACCATTGGCGATGATGTTACACCTTTTTATGATACTGTTTCAAATCAATTATATTTTAGTTCCGAACTCCACAAAGGTTATGGAGGTTTTGATATCTTTTCGACAACAGGTTTTCCTAAAGACTGGTCGCAGCCAGTCAATCTGGGGTTGCCAATAAATAGTTCGTTTAATGATGTTTATTTTACAATAAGTGAAAACAAAAAGCACCGTTATTTCACCTCCGATAGGGAACCGGTACAAATAGATGGTCAGAATTATTACATTAATGATTTCTATTGTTTTAACACCCAAGCCGATTCTGCCAACGATATGATAGAAAAAATCCCATTATCGACATCTATTGCTGTTTCAAAAACGGTCAATCTAAAAACAGCCGAAGGGAATGCTACTACAAAAGGAACTCTTGATGTTAAACCTCAGATTTTTAATCTTTATTTCGATCATAATCAACCAGAAATTGATTCGAAAGACGGGTATGAAATGTTGTTGAATGCATATCTCAAAAATCCTGAATCACAAACAAAAGAATTAAAGGAACTCAACATCGATAAAGCGTTAATTGATTTTTCAAAGATGCTTAGAAATCTTATTCAAACGATACGGGCTGATTCAAAAATTGAAATACAATTAAAAGCCTTTACAAGTCCCACAGGGAATCAATCATATAATACAGAACTTGCCAAAAGAAGAATTAATACCATTATGGAGCTTTTGCAAAAATCTGAATCGGGAAAACCCAATGCTTATTTAAATAAAAATATTACAATTACTATTTTACCTCCCGAAATCCCTGTTTCATTAAATATTGCAAATTCAGAAGCATTACAAATGGCTTCACAACGAAAGGTCGAAATTATAATCTTACGGAAGTAAAGTTGGCACATAAGTTGTTCCTGTCAAGATGTATATTAAAACCCATACTACTATGAAAAGGATTGTTTTTATTATTGGAGCTATTACCTTGCTTAGTGCATTTACTGAAGTTGACACAAGTCAAAACATCCCCAATAATGCATATAAAGATGGCGAAAAGCTAAAATATCTGATGTATTATGGATGGCTCAATGGAGGAACAGCATCTTTGTGTATTTCAAAAACCAATATTGATGGTCGTAATGTTTTACATGCCAAAGCCATTGCAAAAACCTCAGGACTTGCCGATAAACTGTATAATGTAAATGATGTGTATGAAAGCTATATTGATGAAAATACAGGCAAACCTGTTTTGGCAATCAGAAATATAGCCGAAAAGAAATATCGTTTCTATGATGAAGTGACGTTCCTTCACAGTAAAAATCAAATTAAAAGTAAACGCAAAGGTGTGCAAAGTGTTCCAAAAGATATCTTCGATTTTGTATCTGCGTTTTATTATTCACGTCGTACCTTGTTTGGTAATGCCCATATTGGCGATACTATTCGTTTCAATACCTATTTCGACGATAAAATTTATCCAATTCAAGTCCGATATTTAGGGAAAGAAAATATTGAAACAAAGGCTGGTAAATTCAAAGCATTAAAATTCCGTCCGATTGTTGAAGCTGGTAGAATATTTGATACACCCAATGATATGACTTTTTGGGTTTCTAATGATCAAAATTTTGTTCCACTCCGCATTGAATTCGACCTTTTTGTGGGGTCGCTTAAATGCGATTTGATAGAATATAGTGGATTAAAAAATCAATTGGCTAAGATCAATTAGCAATAAAAAAGGAGACTCAAACAGGATCTCCTTCTTTATTTATTTTTCAATATTTGAAGCAATTGTGCTTGCTATTTCTTTAAACTCATCCTGTGATAGTTTGAGTTTTTCTCTTTTGAAATCTAAATCTCCAACACCATTAATTGGACATAAGTGAATATGGCAGTGTGGGACTTCTAAACCAATAACCGCAATGCCTATTCGACTACAAGTAACCGATTTTTCAATTGCTTTTGCTACCGATTTCGAGAACACCATCATTCGGGAAAGCATATCATCATTTAAGTTGAAAATATAATCAACTTCTATTTTTGGAACAACGAGAGTGTGTCCCTTTGCAAGTGGTGAAATGTCGAGAAATGCAAAAAAATCCTGATTTTCTGCAACTTTGTAACAGGGTATTTCTCCATTAATTATCTTTGAAAAAATAGTTGCCATAATTTTTATCTTGTGATTTCAATAATTTCAAAAGACATAATTCCTGCTGGAGCTTTTACTTCAACAGTATCGCCAACTTTTTTGCCCATTAATGCTTTTGCCAATGGGGTACTTAACGATATTTTTCCTTGTTTAAGATTGGCTTCTGATTCCGAGACAAGTATATAGTTCATTGTCGCTGAATTTTTGATATTTCTAATTGTTACTTTCGATAAAATCTGAACAATACTTAAATCAGTTGCTAAACTGTTGTCTATAATTCTTGCGTTGGCAAGCGTTTCTTTTAGACGCGAAATCTTTAATTCTAATAATCCCTGAGCTTCTTTTGCAGCATCATATTCAGCATTTTCAGACAAATCTCCTTTGTCTCGAGCTTCAGCAATTTGTCTCGAGGCGTTAGGTCTCTCCACACTAATAAGATGATCAAGTTCGTCTTTCATCCTTTTCAATCCTTCTTCTGTAACGTAAGAATAATTTGACATACTTCAAGTAGTTTAGGTAAATACAAAATAAAAAGAACCTCGTGCCTGACACAAGATTCTTTTCTATAATTTCAAAGCAAAGATACAGTATTTTCTGTTGAGAAAAAACAAAAAAAAGTAATTAATTTTTATTGATAAGGCTCTCTTTTTTACTTTCGTTTCCTAAACCAAATTCCTATTTTTCGCCAAAAAGAAGGGTGTTCGCCATCATTTAAACTTGTCGATTTTTTTGCATTTTCTCTCATGCGTTTCCGTACCTTTTTCGATTGCAGTTTGTCGTGAAATTGTTCGTAGTTTTTCTTTTTGTCAATTTCATCTTGTTTTAACTTTTTGCCCAATTCTTTTTTTGTTAGTTGTTTGTTTGGATCAATAGCTTTTCTCCTTTTCTTATCTCTTTTTGCCGCTTTTTGTTCGGGGCTTGCCGATGGAGTCCATACTTTATCCTTATCGGGAACTGCTTTCTGTTGAGCATCCGATTCTGAAGCTTGCCCCATAACGTTCTTTGAACAAATTGCCGAAATAATAATAAATAAAAAAAGAGTAAGAAATTTCATTTTATCGCGTTTATCAACAAATAACTATCTTTGCATAAATCTAGGATTGTAAACAAGATGTAAAAATAGTATTTTATTTATTATATTCATAAAGTTATGAAACGCTTTGCTATTATCATATTCCTTTTTTTATTGTTGTTTGCATGTAAAAAAGATCAAAACCCCGTTCCGCGTTCGGGCGATAATTTTTGGATATATAATATTAACCAAGATCCTGAATATACTAAACTCCTGGCTCCTTTTAATGCTTTAGTCTATACGGGTGGATATCGTAAAAATGGGATAATTGTTTACCGAATCAAATTAGAAGAAGCTGTAGATGATTTTGTTGCTTATGACAGAACCTGCCCATACGAAGCTTATGATTGTGTAATGGAGTGGACTCTAAAAGATAATTATTATTGTACATGTAAATGTTGTAAGTCGAAGTTTAATTTATTGGGCGGATATATGGAAAATGGACCTGCTAAATATCCTCTACGTAAATTTAATTGCGAGTATATTGAAGGTAATTTACATATCTATTAGTGCTATAGTGCAAAAGATGAGTTTATTATAAAAATTAGATAAAAAATAAAAAATAATTCTCAAAGTATTGACCAATATAAAAACTGTAGTATATTTGCAGACCCAAATCTAGTGGTTTGGTAATTCAAAAATGGCTCGTTCGTCTAGGGGTTAGGACGCCAGGTTTTCATCCTGGTAGCAGGGGTTCGATTCCCCTACGAGCTACAGTTAAAATATAAATACGTAACAAAAATGGCAAATCACAAATCATCGTTAAAAAAGACGAGACAAATTGAAGCAAAAAGATTGCACAATAGATATTTTGCAAAAAGTGCTCGTACGGTTTTAAAAGAGTTAAGACTTACTACAGATAAGGCTGAAGCTGCTAAAATATTACCAGAGCTTACAAAAATGCTTGATAAGCTTGCAAAAAATAAGATTATTCATAAGAATAAAGCTTCAAATTTAAAATCAGAAGCTGCTCTTCATGTGAATGCACTTCAATAGTATTTTTGTTCTTGAAAAATCTTGAGAAGAGATCTCCAATGGGATCTCTTTTTTTTGTTCTATGTACACTAAGAAATTAATACTATTCAAATAGGTTTTATATCTTTGCAGGTCAATATATAAAGAATGGAATCCAAAGACATTAGAATAGGCATCATACAGTCTATATGTTTTAAAGGCAAGAAAAAAAACATAGATAAAACAATAGAACTGATAAAACAGGCATCAGCTAAAGGTGCACAAGTTATTTGTTTACAAGAACTTTTTACCTCATTGTATTTTTGTGATACTGAAGATCATGATAACTTTCATTTGGCAGAGTCCATACCTGGTTCTTCAACGGAAATATTTCAAAAAGTTGCAAAAGATTTAAAAGTTGTAATTGTTGCGTCGCTTTTTGAAAAACGAACAGAAGGATTGTATCATAATACAGTGGCTGTGATTGATGCCGATGGTTCGTATTTAGGTAAATATAGGAAAATGCATATTCCCGATGATCCTGGGTATTATGAGAAATTTTATTTTACTCCTGGCGATTTGGGATATAAGGTTTTCAAAACCAAATATGGTAAAATTGGAACATTAATCTGCTGGGATCAATGGTATCCCGAAGCAGCCCGTATTACATCGTTGATGGGAGCCGATTTTTTAGTTTATCCTACTGCGATAGGATGGGCTGAAACACAAGATGATGTAACAAATAAAGAACAATATAATGCATGGCAGACAATACAAAAGGCTCATGCTGTTGCAAATGGTGTGCATGTAATTTCTGTAAACCGCACAGGGAAGGAAGGTGCAATGCAGTTTTGGGGTGGATCTTTTGTCTCAAACCCTTTTGGAACAATTTTGTATCAAGCACCTCATTTAGACGAAATTGTAGAAGTCGTTACAATTAATATTGAAAAATCTGATTATTACAGAACACATTGGCCTTTTTTACGAGATAGACGAATAGATAGCTATCAGCCAATAACCAAAAGATATATTGACGAATAATAATAAAATCAGAAGGTAAGATGTCTTATCTTTGCATTAAAATCAAATAAAATTGTAATGGATAAATGTTCATTTTGTGGGAAGTCGAAAAAGGAAGTAAATCTTTTAATTACCGGAATAGGTGGCTTTATTTGTGATAGTTGCGTGGAACAAGCAAGTGAAATCGTAAATGAAGAAATAAAAGTCAAATACAAAAAACATCAAACGACACCTGCAATAAAATTAAAAAAACCAACTGAAATTAAAACATTCCTTGATCAATATGTTATAGGTCAGGATGATGCAAAAAAGGTACTTTCTGTTGCTGTTTATAATCATTACAAACGTCTTAATCAAATAGCAAAACATACAGGAACAGAAGATGTTGAAATAGAAAAATCAAATATCATTTTAATTGGAGAAACGGGAACTGGCAAAACACTACTGGCAAAAACAATTGCTCGTCTGCTTGAAGTACCTTTTACAATAGTTGATGCTACGGTTTTAACCGAAGCCGGATATGTTGGTGAAGATATTGAAAGTGTTATAACTCGACTATTGCAAGTTGCCGATTATGATACAAAGCAAGCAGAAAAGGGCATCGTTTTTATAGATGAAATTGACAAAATTGCTCGAAAAGGAGACAATCCATCAATTACACGTGATGTCTCCGGTGAAGGCGTTCAGCAAGGTTTGTTGAAACTATTGGAAGGGTCAATAATAAATGTGCCACCACAAGGAGGTAGAAAACATCCCGATCAAAAATTTATACAAGTTGATACAAAAAATATACTATTCATTTGTGGAGGTGCTTTTGAGGGAATTGATAAATTAATTGCACGACGATTGAATACCATGACCGTGGGATTTGGTACAAAAGAAAAAAGTGCCGACATCGATAAAACTAACTTTATTCAATATGTATCACCGAAAGATTTACGCCACTTCGGAATGATTCCCGAAATCATTGGTCGTCTCCCTGTTATCGGTTATCTGAATCCACTAGACAAGACAATTCTGAGAAATATTTTGACTGAACCCAAAAACGCAATAACCAAACAATATAAAGAATTGTTTAAACTTGATGGTGTTAATCTTGAATTTGACTCCGAAATGTATGATTATATAGTTGAAAAAGCCGTAGAGTTCAGAATTGGAGCCCGTGGATTGAGATCAATCTGTGAAACCATAATGGTTGATGCAATGTTTGAAACCCCATCATCCGAAAAAACAGAATTGCTTATAACAAAAGATTATGCAATGAAAAAACTAGAACGTGCAAAACTTGAAAGACTAAAATAATTGATATAACTCACCTTTTTATTTCAAAAGAATATCAAAGTTATTGTTGACATTCTTTTTTTTTATATATTGGCTTATATTTTTAACAAAAAGGATGTTAGATGATTTTTCGATTAATTTTTATATGTGTAATTTTACTATTTAGTTCTGTGTCAAGAAGTCAGGACTGTATTAATTATCATCTTAAATCATGTCCAAGATTATCACCAAATCCTTATATAGAAGTACCTGAAGGAAGTAAAAGTGCTCTTTTGTTGAGAGGTGAATCAATGGAGTCTACATTTACGATATTTCAATGTAAAGATTATAGAATTACATTATGTTCGGAAATGTTTACAAATGAGGTTGTTTTGAAGATATATGATGCTGAGGATGGATCGATCTTACTTTACGATAACACTCAGAATGAAACAGCTCAAGTGTTCGAATTTCAGGTATTTAACACGCGTCATGTTCGATGTGTAATATCAGTTCCTCTATCAACTCAACCTAAAAAAAATACAGGATTACTTGTCGAAAAAACTCCAAGAGGGTGTGTGGGATTTTTATTGGAATCAATGGTTACCAGAAAATAAGTTGTATCTTTTAAATCAGTATAATACACTGGAGACAATGAAAGTATACTTTACTAAAAGAAAATAAATATTTTGTGAATTATTCCCCTTCGATTCTCTATTTTTGTTAAGGAAAAATAGAAAGAAATATGTTAAAAAAAATACTGCTAATTTCGCTTATTGTTTGTTTTGGAGGCATTGTTGTTCTTTCATTTTTTTTCCTAAAAAAGCAACAGATAAAACAAGATTTTTTGACAATAAAAGCTGTGCCAATAAATAGCTTTTGTGTCTTATCGATAAACGATTTTCCTCATTTTCTTAATAATACATTGCATAATAATCAAATATGGCAAGGTCTTTCGACTATTCCGGCAATTAATAAATTACAATCCGATTTAAGATATATTGATTCACTTACCGGCGATGATTTGAAAAAGGCAAGTTTCCTAAATGGGAAAACAATGCTTATTTCTATGCATTATACCGGTAATATGGATTTTGATTACTTATTTTCTATAGGATTGGAAAATGAGTCTAACTCCGATAAATTTATAGAAATAGTAAATCAAAAGTTAGCTATAAAAGGAACAATAAAAACATATCAATATGATAATACACCGGTATATTCGGTGACATTGGATAGTACAAGTAAAACACGCGTTATTTACTATAGCGTTATCCGTAATATGTTTATAGCAAGTAAAGCAAGAGTTCTGGTGCAATCGAGTATCGGTCAAATTTTAGCAAATGAATCTTTATTGAAAAACAAAAGCTTCGAATTGGTCTACAATTCTAGTGATAGAGAAAAACCACTGAATATCTTTATAAATTACAAAACGATACCGAAGTTTTTATCCTTCTTTGCAAGTAACAATTATTATAAAACAATATCTCAATCGTCAAAACTTGCTAATTGGGCAGAGCTTGACGTTGCTTTGAAAAATAATGAGTTATTGTTAAATGGATTTATTACCACCGATAGTTTATCCGATAATTTTATGCATCTGTTCTCCGATCAGGAACCTGTGTCTATGGATATTCAGGAAGTTATTCCCTCGTCAGCTTCACTCATCGTTGCAATTGGAGTTAGTGATGCAGAAAAATATAAACAGACCTACGAAGATTGTATGAAGAAAGATGGTAGTTTTAATAATCATCAAAAGAATATTAATGAATTAGATTCGCTTTGTAACGATGATATTGAAAAAACATTTTATGAAATTCTTGAAAAGGAAATGTGTATGGTTTTTACCGGGAATACATCAGATCTTAGAGAAAATGCTTTTGCCGTGTTGCATACTAAAAGTCGACGATTGGCTGAAGAAAAACTTTTGGGAATGCTAGACTCTTATTCTCAGAAAAACGGAGTTAAGTTCCAAACGCTAAAAAGTCAAGTCAAAATTAATAATGAAATTACCTATGAAATTTATAGACTACCGACGTCGGGAATCCCAAAGCAGATTTTTGGAGGATTTTTTGCTTGGGCTGATGCTAACTATTTTACCTTTATAGACAACTATTTAATTATGGGAAATAGTGTGTCGTCTTTGTCAGAATATATCAAGAGCTTTATCTTGAATAAAACACTTAAAAACGATGCTAAGTTTAATAAATTCGCCGAAAATCTACCTGGACAATATAACTTTTTGGTCTATTCAAAAGTTAGTAATTCGATGGATTTCTATAAAGAACTGTTAGACGATTCATATAAAAAAACTGTAGAAACAAATTTCGAAACATTTACAAAGTTTCAAGCATTTGCTTATCAATTAAGTACTTCAAAGGGGAAACTGTATAATACAATATATGCAACATACTATAGTCTTGGAGAACAAAACTCTCAACCGATATGGGAGACTCATCTTGATTCATCGGTTTCTTCACGTCCAACATTGGTAATCAATTGTTTGACAAAAGAAAAAGATATCTTCGTTCAAGATGCAAAACATACTGTTTACCTGCTCAATAAAACAGGAAAAATATTATGGAAGAAAACTATTAATGAGAATATTAAGAGTGAAATATTCGAAGTTGATTATTTTAAAAATGGTAAATATCAATATGCTTTTAGCTCCGAAAATTATATTTATATAATTGATAGATTAGGTAATTATGTGGAACACTATCCGATGCAGTTAAAATCTCCATCATCGGCTGGATTGTCGGTTTTTGATTATGATAACAACAAGAATTACAGATTTTTGATCCCCTGTGTTAATAGAATGGTATATTCATTGGATATCGAGGGTAAAATGTTGAAAGATTGGCGTTTTGATAAATCAGATGCTCCAATTACGAATCCTATTCAATATTTTAAGATAAAAAATGAAGATTATATTGTATGTAATGATCGCTATTCCATCTATATTTTGAATAGAAAAGGTGAAAAACGGTTAGCCGTTAAAGGAAAATTTGAAATAGCAAGAAATGCACACTTTTATCTCGATAGAGTAGAGGCAAATAAAGCTCAAGCCCTGTTGATAAATGGCAACGATGGTAATATTAAACGCATCGATTTTAAAGGAAATGTTCAAACTATTTCTTTAGGAGATTTTTCGGCATCTCATTACTTCGCTGCTTCAGACTTGAATAATGATGGCATTAACGAATTTATTCTTGTTGATAAAGATGAGATGTTCGGGTTTAATTATACAGGTAAAAAAATATTTTCAAACAGCTTTGATGAAAATATATCTAATCCAATATCGATTTTTGAGGATAAAAAAGGACAAAAACTTATTGGAATAGTTAGTAATAATGACAGTAAAATCTACTTGTATAAAGGTAATGGAGCTTTGGTGTCAGGATTCCCGATTCAAGGTAAATCAATGTTTAGTGTTGGTAGTTACAATTCAAAAGGAGATATTTATTTACTTGTTGGGAATACCGATAATTTCCTTTATAATTTTGAAATAAAATAAGGAAAAGCTATCAATTTGAAATATTGCTATGATAAAAAATTGTCAATATCAAATTTTTTCTTAGATTGCAGTAACGTACTTACGAGAATGTTATGAATAAAATTATATACCATAATATATTGTTAATCAGCTTTCTTTGGTTAATAATTGGCTTACAATCTTGTTATAAAGATAAGTTTGACTTTTCAAATATTAACGATACGGCTGTATTATCGCCAAATTTAGGAATCCCTGTTGCTTATGGTGAACTCTCTTTTAGTGATTTAGTTAAAGAGAAAAAAGATACTCTGGAATATTATCATGAAGGTTCTGATCCAGAAGCAGATTTAATGGTCCGTTTAGTATATAATATAGATACTATTTCAAAATATAAAGCTTCGGAGTTCTTAAAACCGCCATTAATAGAACCTGTTACAAAGACTGTACAGCTCGGAGTCCTTAAAATAGATAACCAAAATAGTGATACGTCGATAACATTTACAAAATTTGTTTCAGATAACTGTGCTTCTGGAGATGTAGCCTATTATAGTGGTTTGAAATCAGGTGACCCTGTCGCTACAAAATATGGCACGCAATATCCTCCATACATCCTCAATAAATTTGGAGGAATTTCATGGGTTTATACTTTGACCGGCGATGTCAATATGACTTTGACAAATTATTTTGATGTGCCATTGAGTTGTAAAGTTACATTACAAACAGACTTAAGCTTAATTGGAGAAGGAACACAAACAATCGGAACTTTTGATTTTACAGGAACACTAATAGCTCCAGGGACATCAGCTACTAAAACGATTTCAGTAAACGGTTATAAGATTTCTAGTATAATCAATTATAAATATTCAAATGTTACTTTAGGAGCAAAGGCTTCGGGACCTATAGGGATGAGCAAAAAATTGTATACAACCCTTCAACTTGCTAATCTGAAAGTTACCGCAGGTAAAGCATCTTTGCCATCTCAAAGCCTGAATAGAGATACTTTGATTTGGTTTACGATTGATACATACAAAGATAAGAAACTTACACAATTAGATGTTTATAAGGGTGTTATGAACTTTAATATAACCTCTAAGATTCCGGGATTATACATTTCACTTTCTTCACCTGCTGTCCTAAAGAATGGCGATTCACTTAAAACCACTTTTAATTTTTCTAGTGCAGGGAAAATAAGCAAAGATTTTGATTTGTCGGGGTATTCAATGAAGTTGGCAACAAATCCAAAACAACGCTACAATTCTTTGCCTATTAGGCTACAATTTGGCATAAACTCTAATGGGCAACAAGTAAGCTTTAATGAAACTAATGAATTTTCTGTAACAATGTCTAACAAAGACAGTCTCCAATTCGAATATGTCGAGGGAAATATGGGACACGATACACTTAATCTTGCAAATTCCAATAATGGGAAAAATGTGTTCAATTTCAAAATTGATGAGTTTATGGATAATTATTTTACGGGGAAAGTTACATTCACCGATCCAAAGCTGACTTTGAATTTTGTAAATTCCATAGGAATGTCTGCCAGCACGAATTTACAACTCACGGGAATACCAAAGGATGGTAGCAAATTACCATTATTCACCAGTCCGGTTACATTTAAAAAGATTGATCGACCTACGGTCAGGGGGGCAGTTGTTGAATCAAATATATCTATTACAAAAGATAATTCAAATGTTGTAAGTTTCTTAGCCGGTATGCCACATACTGTTATGGCTGATGGAACATTTATTACAAACAAAGATCTTAATGACAATCAAATTGTAAATTGGATTACAAGACAAAGTTATGTTAGTGCTCAATTACATGCCGAATTACCACTAAAATTTTCGATGCAGGATTTAGTCTTGAGAAAAGATTATCCTTTAAGCCCAAGTAAATCGGCAACAATTGATTCTCTACAAGGTGATGATCAGTTTAAAATTATATTTTATGCAAAAAATCAATTTCCTGTTGATGTAACGGTGAAATTAACATTAATTGATTCAATCAGCAACAAAGTTTTAGATACATTAACGGTAGCTTTGATAAAGGCAGCACCAACAAATCCAGCCACAGGGAAAGTTGAAAGATCGACACAAATTAAATGGATTCCATCAGAGATTATTTTATCGAAAGATAAAAATCCTAAAATGGTACAAAATTTCATGAAAGCGAACAAACTTCGGTTTGAAGCAAAATTAAATACCTACGATCAGAAATCAATAACCATCTATACATATTATACAATAGCATTCGAATTATGTGTTGATGCTAAAGTTAAGTATAAGAAGTCATTAGGAATTAAAAAATAGAGAAATTAAAGCATGAAATATTTTTACAAAATAGCTCTTTCCATCTCTCTCTTAATACTATCGGTTCAAGGTATAGCACAACAAGAAAATACGCTATACTTTATGGATCGTATACCTCAATCGCAATACTTAAACCCGGCAAACCATCCCGATTGTAAATGGTGGATGAGCGGTTTGTTAGTTCCTGTTTACTTGATGCCAATGATTGACCCTCCATTTATTCATTTACCAATGTATATGGATGTGTCGACTCCTTTCAGTTTGAGTGATATTGTAATGTATAAAAATGGTAAGCCCACTTCAACATTTCTTGATAATACCGCCGATCAAGATGCTTTTATCAAAAAACTTAGTACAATAAATAACATTTCGAATAACATTTCATTTGAATGGTTAAATGTTGGATTCAAACAAAAGAAAAATTATTGGGATTTAAGTATACAAACAAAAGAAAATTTTAATTTTAGTTTCCCTAAGGAATATTTTGCTTTTATATTAAAAGGAAATATCGATAGCACGAGAGTCGGTAATGGCATATTTGATGGTCAAGGTTTGAATGCAACCGTTTATCAAGAAGCTTCAATTGGGTTTAATAGGCAGTTCAGTCGATACTTTAGAGTTGGAATAAGGATTAAGGCAATAATGGGAATTGCAAATATTAATACAGCCAAGTCGCAAACTAAAATTTATACAACAAATAATACAGATGCTGAATTGTCTAGTAATGGTGGTTATTTGCCGATGACTATTACATCCGAATCAAATATGCTTGTCAATTCAAGCATTCCATTAGTTGACGTAACAAATAATACGAGTAATGTCCCCAGTTCTATTTCTTTACAGAAAGGTATTACAATGCAGGACGTCCTGAAAATAACAAAAAATTTGGGTTGGGGACTCGATTTTGGCTTAATGAAAGATTGGAATAGTGAATTAACACTGTATGGAAGTGTTATTGATTTAGGCTTTATCCGTTGGAAAAATAATGTTCAAAATTATGCGTTAACGAGCAATAAATTCAATTACAATGGATTCCCATTTAGTAACTTGAATCTAAATGATTTAAGTTCTGTCTCAGATTCGCTTCTCAATCAGTTTAAAAATGGATTTAAAGCTAAAAACACACAAAATACATATCGAACATCTTTAAACACGAAAATCTTTTTTGGAGGAAATTATAAATTAACTAAAAAGGTATCTATCGGTCTTCTTGGACGTATTGATAAATATCCGTTTAATTATGAATATTCAGGGACGGCATCACTTAATTTGAAACCATTTAGATGGGGAACGATTACACTTTCGGAGTCTTATTTTAAAAAGAGCTTTATTAATTTTGGATTAGGATATACCATTAGAATAATGGCTATGCAATGGTTTGCTGTTTACGACAACCTTATAGGCACAGCAATTGTGCCAGAACGGTCTCGTTATTGGAGTATGCGAACAGGTGTAAACCTAGTGTTTGGGCGTGGCAACAAAAGGGTCATTGATAAAAACAAACCACTACTCAATACTCTATAAAAATATTTCAATTCTCTTTTATTGTGTCTTTTTGTAACAAAGTCGGGTGACAATATGTTTTTTTTGTACCTTTGAGAATATATATGTTTTACGTAAGTATCTAAAAATTAATATATAGTAATGAGTAAATATTCTGTCAACCAAAATGGATATTATGGCATTTTTGGAGGGGCGTATATCCCCGAAATGTTGTATCCTAATATAAAAGAACTTACCGATAATTATCTTAGAATAATACAATCTGAATCATTTCAAACAGAATTCCGTGATTTGCTAAAAAATTATGTAGGAAGACCTTCTCCATTGACTTTTGCATCCCGATTGTCTGCAAAATATAGAACAAATATTTATTTAAAACGAGAAGATCTTAACCATACCGGTTCACATAAAGTTAATAATACAATAGGTCAAATAATTCTAGCAAAAGCATTAGGGAAAAAACGGATTATTGCAGAAACTGGTGCTGGTCAGCATGGAGTAGCAACAGCTACCGTTTGTGCATTAGTTGGAATGGACTGTACGGTGCACATGGGCGAAACCGATGTACAACGTCAGATGCCTAATGTGTTAAGAATGAAAATGCTAGGAGCTAAGGTTGTCCCCTCTATGAGTGGAAATAGGACTCTTAAAGATGCAGGAAATGAAGCTTTTCGTGATTGGATTAATAATCCACGGGATACACATTATCTGGTAGGTTCAGTAGTTGGACCACATCCATATCCGGATATGGTTGCTCGGTTTCAATCTGTTATTAGTGAGGAAATTCGTTGGCAATTGAGAGAACGAACAGGTAGTGATCTGCCCAATTATGTAATTGCTTGTGTAGGTGGAGGTAGTAATGCTATGGGAGCTTTTTATAACTTCCTTGATGATGAATCGGTTAAGTTGATTGCTGTTGAAGCTGCAGGACTTGGTGTGGATTCCGGCGAAACGGCTGCTTCTATTGCTAGAGGAACAAATGGTATAATTCAAGGAGCAAGAACGATGCTAATGCAAACCGATGATGGTCAAATTATTGAACCATATTCTATTTCTGCAGGGCTCGATTATCCGGGAATTGGACCTGCACATGCACATCTTTATGCTTCAGGAAGAACAATCGTAATGAATGCGACAGATGATGAAGCATTAAGAGCTGCATTTGAACTTACCAGAATGGAAGGTATCATTCCTGCAATAGAATCAGCACATGCTTTAGCCGCTCTTCCCAAAATGTCTTTCTTGCCTCAAGATATTGTTGTTGTTAATATTTCAGGAAGGGGCGATAAAGATATGGATACATATATCAAACACATGGATACATATTGTTAGACAATTAAACAGATTATAATGAATCGTTTACATAACTTATTTGCAAAGAAAACTAAAAATATCTTATCAGTTTATTTTACTGCAGGATTTCCCAAATTGAATGATACATCCACTATTATAAAAGAATTGGAATTGGCTGGTATAGATATGATTGAGGTTGGAATGCCTTTTTCAGATCCGCTAGCCGATGGTCTGGTGATTCAAAACAGTAGTACCATCGCTTTGAAAAATGGAATGAATTTAAATACACTGTTCAATCAGCTTAAAGATATACGAAAAGATGTTTCAATACCTCTTATTTTAATGGGGTATGTAAATCCTGTCATGCAATTTGGTATAGAAAATTTTTGTAAAAAATGTCAAGAGGTTGGTATTGATGCTTTGATTTTACCTGATTTACCCTTAAGTGAATATCTTAAAGATTTTAAATGTTATTTTGAACAATATGGACTTCAAAATATACTTTTAGTCTCTCCTATGACCTCAGATGAACGGATTAGACAAATAGATGAAGCATCGAATTCATTTATCTATTTGGTTTCATCATCATCAACAACAGGACAAAAAAATATTTTTCAAGAAGAACAAGTTGCTTATTTCAAAAGAGTTGCTGCTATGAATTTAAAAAATTCATTGTTAGTGGGGTTTGGTATTTCTAATAATCAGACATTTAAACAAGTGTGTGAGTTTACTTACGGAGCCATAGTTGGTAGTAGCTTTATAAAGACCCTTGAAAAAGACGGATGTTTGAAAGATAACGTTGCTACTTTTGTGAAACAAATAAGAGGCTAAAGAATGAAATTAGCAATTGTAAAATATAATGCAGGAAATATAATGTCGGTTTCTTATGCCTTGAATCGTCTTGGTATAGATCCAATTGTTACCGATGACCCTACAATATTAAAAAATGCCGATAAAGTGATATTCCCTGGTGTTGGAGAAGCTAGTACTGCTATGAATTATCTGCGTCAACATGATCTTGATGTTGTAATTAAAAATCTAACACAACCTATATTAGGTATATGTCTTGGAATGCAGTTAATGGGCATTCATTCTGAAGAAGGTGATACCCAATGTTTAGGAATCTTTGATACTAATGTAAAGAAATTTCCTCCTGTTGATAAAGTACCACATATGGGTTGGAATCAGATCTTTGATTTTAGAAGTCCATTATTGAAAGGTATTGACGAAAAAAGTTTTGTATATTTCGTTCATAGCTTTTATGTCGAAAAATGTAAAAAAACAGCCGTGAGTTGTGATTATATTCTTCCTTTTAGTGCAGGTTTAGTAAAAGATAATTTTTATGCATTTCAATTTCACCCTGAAAAAAGTGGAGAAACAGGTGCAAAGATTTTAAAGAATTTTATAGAACTATAGTCCTGTAAAATCTTTTAAAACGCAGATTAATTGCAAGGAATAGAGTGATATGCTAAATATCCGTCGTTACTAGCAATGGCTTTTGTAACATAGTCTTTCCCTTTACGGCAAGCTTCAATTATTGACATTCCTTTTGCTAAGTTACAAGAGATTGCGGTAGATAGTATACAACCGGTTCCGTGTTTTTGGTAATCGTTTAGCCGTGTACCCTTAAAAGTATATTTTTCAGATGCTGTTATCAGAATATCGTTGCACTGGTCATTATCAGAATGACCACCTTTGATTAAAACATTCGATAAAAATTTATTTGCTATCATACGTCTGATACTAGTTTCATCATCCGTTTTAAATATTTGTTGTGCCTCTGGACGATTAGGGGTAATTAACGTAATTTCTTTTAAGACGGCGAACCAATTTTCAGATGCCTCTTCTTTATGAAATTCAAAACCCGATGATGCCGCAAGTATTGGATCCCAGATTATGGGAGCATCAGGACATGTCTCTTGAACATACGATACAATGGTTTGTAAAGCTTTAATATCACTTATTAAACCAATTTTTATTGCTGAGAATGATATTCTTTTTTGTAATACGTGTATTTGCCGAATAATATGTTCTGTATTAAGCCAGTCAACATCTTCAAAATCAACATCATTCTGGTATGTTAATGAGGTCATAACACCACATGCATAAACGCCATTGGCTTCTGCTGTCTTTATATCGGCAAGAACTCCAGCTCCTCCACTTGGGTCAAACCCCGCAATTGATAATATATTTGGAATCGTAGCCATTTTTAAGATTATAATGCAAAAGTCGGGAAAAAATCAAAATATAAATAATAGACTAATTCCACATTCTTATTTAATGTCTGGTTAAATATGTTTTAGAAATATACTATGCTATATTTACTGGAAATATAGGATGAATAGAAGGTTCTTCATTCTCATAATATACATGATCTAAATAAAGTCCCGATGGTGGTGCAGTTAATTGGGCGGGACGTTCAGAGACTTTTTTTAAAAATGATTTAATATCGGAAATGTTCATTTTCCCGCGACCGACTTCAACTAAAACGCCAATCATTCTTCTCACTTGATTCCATAAAAAATGAGATCCGATGATATGAATAACGATAGCATTCCCTTGTTGATGAATACCAATGTGTTGAATCTCAACTTTTGTGGATTCATCTTGCTTCGTCGAGCGTCCAAAAGATTGAAAATTCTGTAAACCCAAAAATGTTTTTGAAGCTTTTTCCATTGCGTCAATGTTCAGATTGTCTTTTATCCACCAAACATTCTTTTTAAACAATGCAGTACGACGTTTGGAAATGACATACACATAACTTCGAGCTGTGGCATGATGACGAGCATGAAAACGCGGTTGAGTCATTTCTATCTTTAAAATATTAATTGTTGATGGAAGTAAATCATTTATTTTGTGTTGTATTTGAATCGGTTTCAGATTTGTTTCTACATCCAGATGTGCTACTTGTCCTGTTGCATGAACTCCTGCATCAGTTCTCCCGGCTCCGTATAATTCGAGTTTCGGAGTATTAAAAACCGTCTCGCAGGCTTCAATCAGTTTTCCTTGGATGGTCGATTCTCCTTTGTTTATTTGCCAGCCTTTATAAGCTGTGCCATCGTATTCAATAGTTAGTTTAAAACGTGCCATCTTTGTTTTTTACAAATGTCGTTAAATTTGGTGATATGTAAATAGTAATATCATAACAATTAGAAATAATTCCTTTGCAAATATTTTTTATATTTGGCTTTGTATAATAAATCAAAAAATGAGAAAAATAATATTTGGAGCATTAATAATGCTGGTAACAAGTTGTACACTTCAAAAGGGTTCTATGACTTCAAACGCATCATTGCAAACTGGTAATTTTAAGATAGTTGGGATATCGAAAGGACACGCAAGTACATTCTATTTCTTTATATTCGGAGGGATGTCAACCGATGGGTTAGTGTATAAAGCGAAACAAAATATGTATGATAATGCTAAATTAAAAGATAATCAGGCAATTGCAAATATTACAGTAGATAATAGCTGGACTTTTGCTTTCCCATTATTGATCCATCATGATGTGTTTATTTCAGGAGATATTGTTCAATTTAAGGATGCTGGTGTTGGCGGAACCATTAACCTTATTCAAAAATAAAAAACTTTTGGGTCAAGTTGAAAATTTGGGGAGTAAAAGGTAAAATAATAACTTTGTATTCAATAAAAAGGAATATATGTTACAAGATACCCAAACAGAATTAGTAAAGTTATTACTACCCGAAGGTTTGT
>Ga0302288_1000789_pt1 | contig 23287 bp, 25 predicted proteins | sample III_Fen_N1_1_FD_194549 | JGI IMG/M metagenome (GOLD analysis project Ga0302288, IMG submission 194549) | Peat permafrost microbial communities from Stordalen Mire near Abisko, Sweden - III_Fen_N1_1 | ecosystem: Environmental > Terrestrial > Soil > Wetlands > Permafrost | place: Sweden: Abisko...
AATTAATACCTGATGGTGGAACACCAGTTTCTGAAATTAAAAGAACTGGCTCGGCAAAAGCCTCTATCGAGTTCGGTTATGTGATGAACAAAGGTGGAATGAACGGTAAAATTAAAAACAATAGTACAGCTTTAACTGCTGCCGAATGGTTGGAAAAAGAACATTCAATTCCTCGTTACAACCTTGGTTTACCAATAGGAATAGGCGAGAGCGATGCTTTTTTTAAAACATTAGAATTGCTTTCAGGCAAAGAAACACCGAAACGTCATACTCGCGAACGTGGTCGTTTGATTGACACCTATGTAGACTCGCACAAATACCTTTTTGGAAAACGTGCAGTTGTGTATGGAGAAGAAGATATGGTAATAGGTATAGTTCGTTTCCTTCAAGAAATTGGAATAGAAACAGTACTAGTTGCTTCGGGTGGTGAAAGTGGAACATTAAAAACCGAAATTCAAAAGATTGAAGGCATTAGCAAAGATTTAATGATTCAAAATGGAATGGATTTCGAAAGTATCGATGAAGTTTTCGATAGTTTGAAACCAGATCTTATGATAGGTAGCAGCAAAGGTTATTACATAGCTCGCAAACATAAAATACCATTGGTGAGAGTTGGTTTTCCAATTCACGACCGAGCTGGAGCACAACGTGTACAACATATTGGTTACAAAGGAACGCAACAATTATTCGATCGAATTACCAATGCATTAATTGAATACAAACAGGAAAATTCACCTGTAGGTTGGAAATATATTTAACACCGTACGGGCAACCCTAGTGGTTGCCCCAATAAAAATAAAGGGAAAAAAGGGCAATTGAAATAGTAGGTAATGGGCAAGTTTAGCCCCAATAAAAATGTAAGATTATGGAAACTACACACGAAACACCAAAACATCCTTGCTTCGACATTGAAGCAAAACACAAACACGCTCGCGTGCATCTGCCAATAGCACCTAAATGTAACATTCAATGTAACTATTGCAACCGCAAATTCGATTGTGTTAACGAGAGCCGTCCAGGAGTTTCATCGGCAGTGTTAAGTCCATATCAAGCAGTAGAATATTTGAAAGAGTTGAATACTAAAATCGAAAATCTTTCAGTAATTGGTATTGCAGGACCTGGCGATCCATTTGCAAACCCCGAAGAAACTCTTACAACAATGCGTTTGGCTAAGAAAGAATTTCCAGATAAACTGTTCTGTCTTTCAACAAACGGATTAAACCTTAAACCATACATCGACGAGATTGCCGAATTAGGAGTAAGTCATGTTACAATAACTATCAATGCTGTTGATCCTGAAATCACTGCAAAAATATATGCATGGGTTCGCGATGGAATTAAAATATATCGTGGAATAGAAGGTGCAAAACTAATGATGGAACGTCAGTTAGAATGTATTCCACTGTTAAAAGCTAAAGGCATCACTGTAAAAATCAACTCGGTTATAGTTCCTGGAATCAACGATCATCATATTCCCGAAGTTGCTAAAAAAGTTGCTGAACTTGGAGCTGATGTTATGAACTGCATACCAATGGTTCCAAGTAGCGAAATAGCTTTTGGTGATATCGAAGAACCAGATAAAGCAATGATTTTTAGAATCAGAACTTTGGCAAAAGAACATATCGACATGATGACTCATTGTTCACGTTGCCGTGCCGATGCTGCTGGACTTTTAGGTCAAGATATGACCGAAGCATTTGGAATGTTGCAAGAATACGCAACAAAACCATTACATCCTGCCGAAGATCGTCCATACGTGGCAGTTGCCACTCACGAAGGTATGTTAGTAAATCAACATCTTGGCGAAGCAACTGCTCTTTATATATACAAACAAACTCCAAACGGTTTTCATTTCATGGGCGAACGAGCTACTCCTCCTTCCGGAGGTGGCGATCAACGTTGGTTAGATATGGCAAAATCGCTGAAAGATTGTCGTGCTATGTTGGTGTCGGGAGTTGGACCAAACCCATTATTCTTACTCGAAAAATCGGGAATACGTGTTATACAAATGACAGGATTAATTGATGATGGTTTAGATACCGTTTACGGAAACAAAGAAATAAAAACGGTAAAAAAAGCCGATGCTTTCAAATGTGGCGAGTCGTGTAGAGGAACTGCAACGGGCTGTGCTTAAGTAGTTGTGAGTTTTGAATTATGAGTTTTAAGTTGAACTCAAAATTCAAAACTAAATGTAATGTATTAAAACTAAAAACTAAAAATTATGCACTCAAAACTAAATAACAGTTTTCCTTCCCTTCAAAAGGTGGCTGGAGAGTTACTAAAAATGCCTACCATTATTCTCTTGCCCTCTCCACCACCGCCCTTTGAAATTGAGAAAGAAAATACCTCGTCATCGTCCTTACATACTTTGACATTTAATTTTAGAATAATGAATCTGGATATAAAATTGTGTTAAAAACAATTTCATTATTCTAATATTAACATTTAAATAATGTATTAAAATCAGACAAATTAACTAAAAATTCAAAATTAATAACTAAAAAGTCTAATCATGAAAAAACCTACATTTCACATTCTGGTATGTAACTCATACCGTATTGCTGGTGGTGCACAAGGTGCATGTAACCGGAAAAATGCACCCGCAATGATTCAATATTTAACCGAAGGTGCTGCTGATCGTGGTCTTGATGTGGCTGTGTCAAGTACAGGATGTTTAAATGTTTGTGCTCAAGGGCCTATCGTTGTTGTACATCCCCAAAACGTGTGGTATGGTGGTGTTGAATCAGAAGATGCTATGGACGAAATTCTTGATGCTATTGAAAATGGAGAAATAGCTGAGAAATATAAAATATCGGATTAACTTTACATAAAATTCTACATCTATTATTCTGAATCATAATATTTAACAGTCAAATAATCATCTTCAAAAAATGAAACGACACATACATATTATTGATTCTACGCTTCGCGACGGAGAACAAGCTCCTGGCGTTGTCTTCAGCTTGAAAGAAAAACTGCGGATAGCAGAATTGCTTGATAAAGCAGGTGTTCCGGAACTAGAAATAGGAACGCCTGCTATCGGGCACGACGAGATTGAGGTGATGCAAGCCATTGTTAATGCTGGATTCAAATTTAAAACCTTGGCATGGTGTCGAGCAAAAGTTGAAGATATTGATGCCGCACGAAAAACAAAAACCAATGGTATAAATATTTCCTTCCCTGTATCTCACAGACATCTTGAAGCAATGGGAAAGAATCAACAATGGGTTATACAGAACCTTAAAGACATGATTCAGTATGCCTCATCACATTTCGAATATATAGCAATTGGAGCTCAAGATGCTTCGCGTGCCAATATTAATTTTCTTTTAGATTTTATAGGTGAAGCCCGAAATTTAGGAGCATCGCGAATTCGTATAGCCGATACCGTTGGGTGTTTAAATCCCATGACTACTGCTAAACTATTCAAAAGACTATTAACACACAATCCTGATTTTGACTTTGAATTTCATGGTCATAATGATCTTGGCATGGCCACAGCCAATACATTTTGTGCTATCAATACCGGTGCAAAATCGGCAAGTGTTACCATAAATGGACTTGGTGAACGTGCCGGGAATGCTGCCTTGGAACAGGTTGTTATTGCACTTGATTTCAATCGTTTCAATAACCATGGTATCAATACAAAAATATTTCAAGAATTATGTGAATTCGTTAGTCGCTCATCAAATATTTCGATTCCTGAAAATGCTCCAATCATGGGTAGCAAAAGTTTACTCCATGAATCTGGCATCCATACCAATTTGTTGGTAAAAGACAAAAAAACATATCAAATTATTGAAGCAGAAACAATTGGTCGCAACGAGCTTGATTTTGTCTTTGGTAAACATTGTGGAAAAGCAGGTCTTATCTCTTTCTTGGAAAGGAATGACATTAAACTTTCAGACTCTTTGTATGATAGCATTTTGGGTCAAATAAAAAAACAAGCTATTCTATTAAAACGAGGACTTACAAACACAGAAGTTCTAAAATTAGTAAAAGCAATAATTACCTGATAAAACAAGGGTTAGAGTTCTCTTGTCCAATACTCCATCTCTGGTTTAGTTTCATTAAATCCTATTTTTTTATAAACAGATTTTGCCTTTTCATTATCAACCCTGACTTCCAATGTTATTTTACAAAAATTTCTATCCTCTGCTATTTCTATACATTTTTGCAAAATGGCTGACCCAATTCCAATTCCTCGTAATTCTTTTATGACTATCAAATCATGAATATTGAGGAATGGTTTTACTTTGAAGGTGGAAAAGTTTATAAAACAGGTTGCCATTCCCACAATTGTATCTTCAATTAAAGCAAAAAGAACCAAACACGATGGATGTGTTGCAAGACCATCAACCAATTGTAATTGTTGTAATTTCGTTAATGTTTTACCCTCACCCATCGGATCATCAATGTATTGATTTATCAACTCGGCAACCATCGTACAATGATATTCGTTTGCAAAATCACAGAATGAAAATGTTATTTTAGGTAGCTGATCCATCTGTATTATTCGTTTTTTTATAGCGTTTGGGATCAATATCATATTTCTTGATTCGTATTCCCATCATTCGTTCTGTAATTCCAAGTATTTCGGCAGCTTTAACCAAATTGCCTTTTGTTCCTATGAGTGTATCATGGATCATTTGCTTTTCGGCCTTATCAAGCACCGCTTCGAGAGTTCCTTTTGATCCGGTTTTCGACGCTGTTGCTGTTTGCAATGTTGGTGGAAGATTTGATGAACGAATAACATTATCGGTACTTAAAATACATGCTCGTTCAATACAGTTTTGCAATTCGCGGATATTACCCGGCCAATGGTAAACCATAAGCATATCGATGGCGGACGCCGAAACCCTTTTTATATGTCTGTTTTGTGATTTATTAAAGAGTGCGATAAAATGATCGGCCAAACCGGGAATATCATTCAATCGTTCACGTAATGGTGGTATGTATACCGGAAATACGTTTATTCGATAATATAAATCTTCTCGAAACTCATTTTTTTCTATTAATTCTTCCAAGTTCCGATTTGTAGCACACACGATTCGCACATCAATTTTAATTGGTTTGGTACTACCAATACGTTCAAATTCCCTTTCTTGCAAGACTCTCAACAGTTTAACTTGTGTCGAAGCTGGTAAATCGCCTATTTCATCAAGAAAGATTGTTCCACCTTCTGCTGCTTCAAAACGGCCTTTTCTCATTACATTTGCACCCGTAAATGCACCCTTTTCATGTCCAAAAAGTTCACTTTCAATTAAGCTATCTGGTAATGCAGCACAGTTTACTTTTATAAAAGGTTCATCTTTTCGTAAACTGCCCAAATGAATTGCATCTGCAATCAGTTCTTTTCCAACCCCACTCTCTCCTCTAATTAGAACGGTTGCATTTGTTGGAGCAACACGATCAATCATATCGTAAACGGCTTGCATTTTACCCGAATTCCCGACAATTCCTGCTGGACGAATATGCTCACGCAATTCAACTTGTAATTGTTGATTTTGTGTTTGCAAACGTTCTATTTCTTCAGCATATTCTTGAGTTACTCTTGCAGATTGAGCAACCATTGATCCTATAATACTGAGTACCCGAGAATCCTCAGAGATGGTTATGAATTGATTATATAACCGATGAATACTAAGTGTACCAACAATCTCATTATCTTCTTTTATTGGTACACAAATAAATGATAATCCTTTTTTATCAACATCTATTTTTGTTTTGTTCAAATAACCCTTATGTTCTTGAATATTAGTGATTACAATAGGTTTCCCTGTTTGAACTACAGTACCAATTATTCCTTCGCCAACTTTGTAAATACCCCGATTTTGCTCTTCTTCGCTTAAACCATAGGAAACCTCTATTGATATTTGAGCATTTTCGCGATTGAGAATTGTCAGCATAACTCGCTCTGCATTTAAATGTTTTCCAAGTAATTCAATTACTAAATTAAGATTGTTTTTAAAATCTCTTCTGTTTTTATTCAAAAGAGTACTAATCTCAAACAATAATTGAAACTCTCTGTCTCCAAAGCATTCTGCACCAGTTTTTCTACAATATCCCGACATCTATTTTACTATTAATTTTTAAACCACACACTGTCTATTTAAAACATTCTGCAATATACGAACAATTAATAATATTTAAAAACATTTTACTCTTAAATTACAATAATTTGTAAGCACATATTACATTATCATTAACATTATGTAAGCACACTACTATAAAAAAGAAATCTCTAAAGACTCATCCCCATCCAATTGTCGAAGTGCAAATCTACCAATACGTTTCAAGTTAAATCCTGCGTCTTTACATGCCAATTTTAGTTTTTCTTCAACAGAAACTGCTTCCTTTTGCTCACATTCTATATTAAAGTGAAGATAAAGCACTTTTGGATCTTTATCAAAAAATTGTATGATAAACAGTGAATGATCTGAAAAAACTAAATCGTCATAGGCATAAGAAATATCCATACCTATTGATTCGACAATTTGGCGTACCTTTCCTAAAGGTCTGAATTGCAAACTCATAAATAATACATTTAAGCGGTTAATAACATAATTTTGATCCATTCTACTTTATGAAGTAACTTATCAGCTTCATAGATAGACTGACATTTCACATGTAACGAATCAGTTGCTTCTTCCAATTCATCTAATGTAAACCAAAATCCATTTCTATTAAGACATTCATTTAATTCGTATGGTGTATTACATACATACATTTCCATTCGTAAATCAACATCTTTGTCAATTCTTTTGATTAAATCTATAGCACTTTGAATAGACATGATTCCTTATTTTTTTATACATTGAGATTCACAACTTATACATCCATTTCTACAATTTTGATTTGCTAAAAAGGCATCAACAGCATTAAACGGTTCAAGCCGTCCCGATTTAAAATGAATGATATTATCTTCCAAATTAGTATTAATAGCTTTTAATGTATTAAAATTATTCTCTTTAAAAACTCGAAGTGCCATAAAACTATAAAATGGACTCACAACATTTTTTGCTTCAAGATGTTTCAATATTTCAAAAATAGAACCAGAGCTTGATGATGTGGTTTGCGAAGACAACGATATAAGATTGAGTTTATCGCCATCCACATCATAAACGCCCACAAACGATGAACTAGTAAAATCGTCGGCCAATTCAATTTCTGAAATTAATGGGAATGCGATCTTCATACATTTATTTTTATATTTTATATTTACAGCCGGAACAATCGTTAGGACATTCGCCTTCAAGCAAAGTATCGTATACACTAAACAAATGTAACATTCTCGAAAACAGTCCATTCATATTATCTTCTATAGCTTCACTTCGAGCTTTATAGGTTTCAATATTACCCTCCCGAAATGTTTGCAAAGCTATACAACTGAAGTACGGACTAACGACACATTCAGCACCAATTGCTTTTATTTGATCCAATAATTCATTTGAAGAGTTATAGGGTAAATATTCCAATTTCTGAGAACTTTGATCATATACTCCGATTGATTCACAACGAACAAAATCGATTGCCAGCTCTTTTTTGTTTCTTAACGGGAATGCTACTTTCATAATATATGCAAATTATTAATTAAAATTCCACATAACAATTAATATACCAAATACACAAACAATATGATAGTCAATTTAGTAAATTAAATTACAAAATATCATTCACTTATAAATAACAACAAAAATGTAAAAACAAAGGAAAAAGGCTACCAAAATGTATTATTTCAGTACAGATATTTCTCGCCAAAGATAGCTTTTAATCAAAGATACACAACAACTTACATCTATTGGCACGAATTTTATGATACCCGGTAGAAAAGTATGAACCCCATTAGGATTCGAGTCATACCATTGAATAACAATTTAAATTATATAACGGATGAAACTAAGTGCTAGAAATCAATTGAAAGGTAAAATTCTAAAAGTTGAAGAAGGATTAATTACCGCAAAGGTTACCCTTGATCTGGGTAATGGAAATATTATTACGGCTATCATTTCTAAAGATGCAATTGCCGATTTGGAGTTGAAACCAGGAAAAAATGCTTTTGCAGTAATCAAATCTACAGAAGTGATTATCGGAACTCCCTATGATGACGAAAAATGCAATTGTAAATAGCTATGATTGAAGTTGAATGTGTTATATCAATAAAAAAGAATGGGACATGTTTTTTAGGTCCCATTAAAACAAAACTACTGCAGGAAATACATAACTGTGGTAGTTTAAATGCCGCTGCAAAAAAACTTAAGATTTCGTATCAACATGCTTGGATGATGCTCAACGATATGAATACTGCAGCACCTCACCCATTAGTGGTGAAAAAACGTGGTGGTATAAATGGTGGTGGTGCTGAAATTTCTGATTATGGAATGAAGATTTTGAATGATTACTTTTTAATACAAAAGCAAATTCAAAATATTGTGAATCAGATAAATGTAGAAATTAATCTTTGATTTTTTTTGACCATCGTTATCTAATATATAACATATCGAAAAATATACAATTATGACAAATACAATCATTACATACAAGCCTATAGGATATATTAGAACTCCATTTCTAAAAATTGCAGAGATGCCTGTCCAGCCCAATGGTGCTTTGGGTATTTATGGCGTTATTGACTTAAATGAAGAGTTAGTTCCCGGGCTTACCGATCTCGATGGTTTTTCACATCTTATTCTTTTATATCATTTACATTTAGTTAAAGAATCGAAGTTGACTGTCGTTCCTTTCATGGATGATAAGCCGCATGGAATTTTTGCAACTAGAGCACCGGCTCGTCAAAATCCAATTGGAATATCGACAGTAAAACTTCAAAAAATAGAAAATAATTTGATTTATATAGAAGGCGTTGACATGGTCGATAATACACCATTACTAGACATTAAACCATTTTTTCCGAAATACGACAATAAACAAAAAGTGAAATATGGTTGGCTTGAGGAAAAGAAAAATATTGATATTACTAAGATAAAATCAGACAATCGGTTTGGTTAAAAAAAATCCGGAATCCAATCACTGCAGATGATTCATGATTCCGGACTATTAAAATTCACTTATAAATTTCAACAATTAAAGGTACAAAAAAATGAAAATGAAAACTACTTTATTAGGGTTAAGTTTAATAACTTCTCTCTGTTTCTCAGAAGCCGATGGGCAAACGACAATGGACGCCGAGTTCCGTCCACGCATGGAATATCGACAAGGTTTTCGAAAACCACTGGCCGATTCGCTCAATCCATCGTTTGTCACACTCCAACGAACTCGGTTAAATGCCGATTACAAAGGAAAAATTTTAAATGCTCGATTGTCGTTGCAAGACGCACGAATCTGGGGTAACAGCGATAATAAAACAAATACGTCGAAAGTTGAGATATATGAAGCTTGGTGCGAATATCTTATAACATCAGGATTATCAGTTCAAATGGGACGACAACCTTTAAAATATGACGATCAACGAATTTTTGCCGCTCCAAACTGGAGTAATACAGGAATGGCTCATGATGTTTTGGTTGCTAAATTTAAAAGTCCATTTATACAAACTCATGTTGGATTTGCATACAATAACAATAAAGACACATTAATGGATGTTTCATATATTTATACTCCAAAGCAGAATTATAAAACGATGGGATATATTTGGTTATCGAAACCAATATATACAGGATTAGATGTTTCTATGATTGGTGTATGCGAAGGCTTTGAAAACAAAACTGACCCTAAAATTGTGTATCCAAGAATCACCTATGGAGGTAATTTAGTTTACGCTAACGATTCGTCCAACTTCGGAGGAACTTTAACGGGATATCTACAACAAGGAAAAGACCCCAATAAAACTGTAGGAAAAACGTATGCCGATTTACATGCATTTATGCTGGCAGCCAAAGCATCATACAAAATAATTGAAAAACTCTCGGTTTATGCTGGTGTTGATTATTACTCAGGATCAACAACTAACATAGCTTCCGACAAATCAAATAGTTTTAATAGACTTTATGGAGCAACCCATAGTTACAACGGTTCCATGGAATATTTTTCAACATTACCAACTCAAGGTTTGATTGACTATTATGGTGGATTAAACTCTAAAATAACTTCAAATTTTTCGGTAGATGTTGCTACACATGCGTTCTATTTTAACAAGAATTTTATCTATAAAAAAGAGACTGTAGATAAATGCCTTGGACATGAACTTGATGTAACATTAAATTATACCGTCTCAAAAGAAATAACAATACAAGGCGGATATAGTCAATACTTCAACTCGGCATCAACAACTAAATATTTCAAAATGCGAGGAGTCGACACCGATGCAAATCAATGGGCTTTCTTAATGATTAGCGTAAAACCTCAATTATATAAAACACCACCAGTACCTGATGGAAAATAAATTTCAGTTATGATTAATACAAAAAAGACGATTATGAAAAAAATAGCTATCTTCCTGTTAATGGCTTTCAACATAAGCCTTCAGGCACAAACAGTAAAAATTGCAGCTGCAGGAAATCTACGTTATATTCTTGATGATATAAAAGCTGGTTATGCAAAGATAACCCCCAAAGCAACCATTATCGTAAATCTGGGATCTTCGGGAGCTTTGTTTCAACAAATTGTAAATGGTGCCGATTATGATATTTTTATGGCCGCAGATAAAGTTTTCCCCGATAAATTAAAAGCTCAGGGAATTGTTACCGGCGATGTAAAAACATACGCCTTTGGGAAACTCGTTATTTGGAGCAATACCATTGATGTCTCAAAAGGAATTGATGTCATATTTAGTAAAGAAGTTAATCGAATTGCAATAGCAAAACCCGAATTAGCTCCTTATGGAAATCGGGCTATCGAATGTTTAAAATATTATAATTATTTCGACAAAGTAAAAGACAAAATTGTGTATGCCGACAATATTGCACAAGCAGCACAATTTGCACAAACCGGCAATGCCGAAATTGGATTTCTGGCTTTAGCTTTAGCTATGGCTCCCGACATGAAAGGAAAATATTTTATTCTCGACACCAAAAGCTACAAACCTGTTGAACAAGCAATGGTATTGATGAAAAGCTGGCAACGCAATCCTGAAGCAGCTAAATTTATGAAATATGTACTTAGTGCAGAATGCAAACCTATTTTCGAAAAATATGGATTTATAATTCAATAACTGAAACGATGAACAAACTCGCTGGCAAAATTACTCAGATACAACAATCGGGAGCAATAATGCTGATAGATGTCGACGTCGATGGACATGGCTTTTCAGCCATGCTTATTGATTCTTCAATAAATCATCAATGGCTCTTGGTTGGAAGGGAAATTACTTTACTTTTTAAAGAAACTGAAGTATCGATTGCAAAAGATCTATTGGGGAAAATAAGCATGAGAAACCGATTGAAATGTAAGGTACAAGCGGTCAATCGTGGAGAATTATTAAGCAGCGTTTTATTGGAAAATGGACAATTTTCAATAACATCGGCAATAACAACAAGAAGTGTCGATTCGCTTCAAATCAAAATTGGTGATGAAGTGGAGGCTTTAATTAAGGCAAATGAAATTTCGGTAATGATGTAATATCGTTTTAATATGGATATAAATTTTCTGCAAACACTGTTGATTACCCTTAAATTAGCAACTTCAACAACGGCAATTCTAATCATTATAGGCTTACCGCTTGCTTACTGGCTTGCGTATTCACATTTTAAATTGAAACCAATGATCGAAGCGTTGGTCAGTATGCCGATGGTTTTGCCACCATCTGTAATTGGTTATTATATGCTGGTAATTTACAGCCCACACAATTGGTTCGGTTCATGGCTTGCAAATGCTTTTGATATTCGTCTGGCATTTACTTTCGAAGGTGTTTTGATTGCTTCGGTACTGTTTAGTTTGCCTTTTATGGTACAACCATTGCAAAATGGTCTGCGTTCATTGCCCGATACATTACACGAAGCATCATATACTTTGGGAAAATCAAAACTCACAACGTTTATTAGAGTTTTGTTACCCAACATCAAACCATCAATCATTACGGCTATTGCATTAACCTTTGCACATAGTATCGGTGAGTTTGGAATTGTACTTATGGTTGGAGGCAACATGCCCGGAGAAACCCGTGTAGCATCTATTGCCATATACGATGAAGTGCAATCGCTCAATTTTACTGTTGCCAATCAATATGCCTTTATCTTGTTTGCCGTTTCATTTATACTCCTTACTATTATCTACACCATCAACAAACGTCACGACACATGGAAAATATTATAATCGACATAGAAAAAAGCTTGATTACCGCCCAAGGTGAAATGATATTGAGAATCAATGCATCTCTTGAATTCGGCGATCTGGTCGTGCTATTTGGTGATTCCGGTGCTGGGAAAACAACATTATTGCGAATACTTTCGGGATTAACAAATCCCGACAACGGATTTATAAAAGTTGACAATTCTGTTTGGTTCGATTCCGACTCTAAAATAAATCTTGTTCCACAAAAACGCGATATCGGTTTTATGTTTCAGGATTATGCTCTTTTCCCAAACATGACAGTATTCGAAAACATTGCATTTGCCCAAAAACAAATTGACAGGAAACAAGTATTGGAATTGATTGAGACTTTTGGTCTGGGCGGATTTGCTCAGCGTAAACCAACAAAACTTTCGGGTGGACAAAAGCAAAGAGTTGCTCTGGCTCGTGCTTTGGTTCGAAAACCAAAACTCCTCATGTTAGATGAACCTCTTTCGGCTCTCGATGCCTCTATGCGAACTCTCTTACAAGATGAAATAGCCAAAGCACATTCTTATAATGAAACCACAACAGTACTGGTAAGCCATGATCTCACAGAAGTGCTTCGACTGGCACATAAAGTTATCAAAATATCTAAAGGCAAAGTGCAGACTTATGGCACTCCCGACGAAGTTTTTATTGATAACCGTATTAGTGGTAAAGTACAAATTACCGGTAATGTTGTAAAAATCGATAAACAAGATACTTTTTATCTTTTGACCATTGTCACGGGAATGAATCAAATATTAAAAGTAACAGCATTTCAAAATGATATAGACAATCTTCGGGAAGGTGACCGTGTTATGGTATTTTCTAAGGCATTTAATCCGATTGTTATGAAAATGTAACTGAAAGATTTCATTCCACACTTCGTCAAACAAAAAAATAAAACTATGATTACGGTCTATTAACCAGTCTATGTTTTTTGTATTTTTGTTAAAATGCTATTTTTGAAAATATGAAATCTCCTCAAATTAAGACTTTAGAATTTCTGTATAAAGGAAAATCATTCGACATCGAGTATTTTATTCGTTTAGGAGAAAAAGGAACCATTTTATTTGTACACGGACTTGGTGGATCAAAAGAAAACTACTGGGAAGCCACAAAAACGGAAGCATTAGATGGTTATACAATCATAAGTTTCGATCATCCGGGAACAGGAAATTCAACATATTATAACGATTTTACCTTGGATGTTGATGATCTGACTGCAATATTAACCCTATTTATCAATTATTTGGAATTATCAGATTTTATACTTGCAGGAACAAGTATGGGAGGATTAACAACCCTATTATACTTGTTACAAGGCGGAGAAAAAAAAGTTAAAGCATACATAAATATTGAAGGTAATTTTATGCCCGAGGATTGTATGTTTACAAGCAAAGTTATCCCTCACGATTTTGAAACATTCTCAAAAACCATTATTCATAATATGATAAAAGATATGAAAGAAAAAGGAAATCCAGGATATCATATTATTGCCAACAATATTCAACTAAACACCAATATAAAATCATACCATAATTATAGTTTTCAAACCGTTGAATATTCAACAACTGGTGAACTACTGAGTCATTACACATCTTTAAAAATTCCAAAACTATTTATCTATGGCGATGAGAATCACCATTTATCATACATACCACACTTCAAACAACATAATATGAACATCAAAGCCATCTCAAAAAGCAATCATTTTATGTATTATGACAATCCAAAAGAAATGTATGATGTAATAGCCGGATTTATTAATCCTCTATAATTCTGACCATTTCGTACATTTTGGTAATACTTTCATTAAAACCCACCGAAACGTTTGTTTTATTACATCCAATAAATTTTCGAAAACACTGAATATAAACAATATACATTCATGGCACAATTTCTGTGACACTCATCAAAAAAAACGAAGCCATGAATTATACACAAGAACAGTCAAAAAAAATCTATGCAGAGGCATTAGGATATATTAAAACGTTAGAACGTTCGTTGGAGCGAAAAAGCAAATTTTCAAACGAACTATTATATCAGATATCGGCAATGGGGTTTGAAAAACTATTTGTTGCGTTGTTGGCATTTCATAAAATAAATGCCAACCATCATACCCCATTAGCCCTTCTCAATGAAGTGGAAACACTACTAACCGTTCCCGAAAATATTAAGACTACAGCCAAATTGATCGGATCTTTTGAATCAATTTGCTCGATGAGTGGTTTTGGTTATAAAATGCCTAATGAAGACCAATTACATCAAATTATTGTGGGATTGATTGATTGTAAGACATTTGTCGGAACCTTCATCGAAGCATAATAAACGAATCTTGGGATTAGATTTGCTCTATGCCTGATCTTTATTGATTTCATCTGGATAAATATCCTACATTTTGATTATAACATTCTGAATATGTATAACATGTCTCTGTATAAATAGAGTCAAAAGTGGAGAAAATATCAAAATGTATTTTTAATCACAACTATTTTAAAAAAAATATTGTATCTGATTAATTATAACACCGTTATCGTGAGTTATTGTGCTTTAATTTAGCCCAAACATTGAAAATAATATATCGTTTTTCCGGTGCCTTTCGGTTGTGTAAACAGATAAAAATTAAAAATCCTACAAAAATGTAATATCCATCAAAAAACACAACCTAAATGTATGGATTTTCTATCATTTTTTTATTGCAGATTCATTCCCGAAACAAAAAAACATTTTTTATAAACAACTCATTTTCTTCTATTTAAAACCACTTTTTCAACTGCTTTCGACACTCGATATCTCGTGTGGCACAGAACGTGCATAAAGCAGAAATAAATATAAATAATTTATGGAGGACTTAAAATGAGAAAAATCGCTTATTATGGAAAAGGTGGAATCGGAATGAATTCCACTCCCCACAATATCGTTGCTGGACTGGCAGAAATGAGTGAAAGTTATTTCTTAGTGATTCCCAAGTTGGATATACAGACTCAGAAAACTTCACTTCAGAATATCAAATTTCAAATAACAATTTTTAAAAAGTAATAAATATAGTTTTAATTAAATAATAGAGATGTTATGAAACAAAGAGTAATGAGCCCCGAAAGGCTACCGTTTTTTGCTCGAGTGAGCGATCGACTGAAAAAACCGATGGATTGGAAACTTGGTTTAGCAATTCTATCTGGAAAATTGATTGGTTTAGCTGTTGTGGTTTTTGCCATGATGATTTTGCCTGGTATAATAGGGACAGATGCACATGCTGCTGATACCTATACAGTACACGAAACTGCAGTTATCAATACCATAAATACGGTTTGGGTTCTTGTTGCTGCTTTCCTTGTTTTTGGAATGCAAGCTGGTTTTGTAATGCTTGAAGCTGGTTTTGCAAGAAGAAGAGAAACAGTGAATATTCTCATCGAATGTGTTTTGGATACAGCTATTTGTGGAATTTCATTTTGGGCAATAGGATATGCTTTTATGTTTAGTTCTGGAAATGGATTTATTGGTTACCACTGGTTCTTTTTACAAGGAGCTCCACTAACTTATGGCACAACTGGAGTAGCAATATTAGCACACTGGATTTTCCAATTTGCATTTGCTGATACAGCATCTACAATAACCTCAGGAGCTATGATTGGTCGTACCAGTTTCCGTGGCGATATAATCTACAGTATTGGAGTTACAGCATTCATTTACCCAATTATTGGTCACTGGGCTTGGGGACCTGATGGATTCTTAGCTCTTATGGGAACTCCCGGAAATTTCTTACCAGGTTTAGGACAAGGATTCCGCGACTTTGCAGGATCTACAGTAGTTCACACTATCGGTGGTGTTGTTTCTTTAGCAGGTGCAATTGTACTAGGACCTCGTATTGGTCGTGTATTCTTACGTGATGATAAATCAAAAGGTGGTCTACCTGCAGCTCATAACTTACCTTTAGCAGCACTTGGTGGATTCTTACTTTGGTTTGGATGGTATGGTTTCAACCCAGGAAGTACTTTATCGGCAATGGACTATGAAGGTATTGGACGAATTTCTGCAAACACGACATTAGCAGCTTGTGCTGGAGCATTAACAGCAATGTTTATGGCATTTTATTTCGGTGTCTTTAAAAGAAAATTTGATACTGGTTTTGCTGTAAATGGATTATTAGCAGGGCTTGTTGCAATAACAGCACCATGTTACTGGGTATCTCCATTTGGTTCCATAATTATTGGAGCTATTGCCGGAATCTTAGTATTCCTTGGAATATATTTGATGGAATATATTCGCATTGACGATCCGGTTGGTGCTGTTTCAGTACATGGTATCAACGGTATTTGGGGAACCATTTCACTTGGACTATTTGCTTGTGGACAATATGGTGTTACTGGTCCTCTAGGTGCCGACAATACTGCTCCGGTAACAGGTCTTTTCTATGGCGGTGGATGTGCTGTATTGAAAGCACAAGCTATTGGAAGTATTGTTATTACCGTTACCACATTTGTAGTTTCAATGATACTGATGTATGCAGTTATGAAATTACCTTATCCATTCAAACTCCGCGTTGAAGCTGAAGGAGAAACAGGTCCTGGAGGATTGGATGTTTGGGAACATGGTGCAGAAGCTTACGTAGACTAATATTTTGTAAAGATGGTGAATGGTATTATACATACACAGTAATATCATTCACCTTACCAAGTAAAACTTAAAAATTAACTTAAAAATTACTGATATGAAAAAAATTGAAGCAATAATTAGAACCTCTAAGTTTCAAGACGTAAAAGATGCTTTACATACAATAGACATCGATTTCTTTACCTATCATGATACAATTGGAGTAGGAAACGAAAAAAAACGTAAAACATCATTCCGTGGACAGGATGTAGAATTTATCTCTCGAAAAACATTAAACATCATTGTTCGAGACATCAACCTAAAAAAGACAGTAGATTGCTTGTTGGAACATGCATATACTGGTGAAATTGGTGATGGGAAAATATTTGTCTACGAATGTTTGGAATCGTATAGAATACGAACAAAAGAATCAGGTGACGAATCTTTATACACAAAAGATTAAAGAGTCACCCTATCACAGGAATGCTATCTCAAAAAAGAGATAGCATTCTTTTTAAATACCCCATTTAATGCTGTTCTCTAATCTTCTTGAAAAACCTTATTACCAAGAATGATTGTTCGTAATTTATAAAAATAAGCTATGATCGAAACTAAACATAATATTAATAAAATCACCTCTGCCTCATTACTTATAGCACTTGGCATCATTTACGGAGATATAGGAACAAGTCCGTTGTATGCTTTAAGAGCCGTTGTTGGAGACCGACCGATTAGTGAAACGCTTGTTTTTGGAGGAGCTTCATGTATATTTTGGACATTGGTCTTTCAAACAACTATTAAATATGTGCTTCTTACGTTACGAGCAGACAATCAGGGTGAAGGCGGTGTCTTTTCATTATATGCACTTATCCGCCGATATGGTAAATATCTGGCAATACCAACCATTATTGGAGCTACCACTCTCCTAGCCGATGGTATGATTACACCACCAATTTCTGTTTCGTCGGCAATCGAAGGTTTAGGTTCGGTACATGCTTTAAAAAGTAGTATTATACCGGGAAATAGCCTGACAATAGGTCTCGTTGCCATCATAATATCTTTACTCTTTTTCTTCCAACGATATGGAACACAATCGGTAGGTAAAGTTTTTGGACCGGCAATGACCATCTGGTTTTGTATGCTTTTCATAATAGGAGGCTTCTGGATTATACAATACCCCGGAGTTTTAAAATCGCTAAACCCCTATTACGCTTATAAACTGTTGGCTCAATATCCCAATGGATTCTGGCTTTTAGGTGCTGTCTTTTTATGTACCACGGGAGCTGAAGCGTTATATTCAGATCTAGGACATTGTGGAATCAAAAACATCAGAATCACATGGATGTTTGTAAAAACATGCCTGGTTGTAAATTACATGGGACAGGTGGCATTCATCATGCATGTTAAAACACCAACATTGCAAGGAATAAATCCATTTTTCGATATGTTCCCCCACTGGTTTCTTCTGCCAAGTGTTATTATTGCCACCACAGCTGCTATAATAGCTTCACAGGCATTAATCAGCGGATCGTTTACACTCATTAGCGAAGCTATGAACTTGAATTTCTGGCCACGTGTCAAAGTCCGTCAACCTACAGATTTTAAAGGTCAGATATACATACCAAGCATTAATACCATTTTGTGGTTCGGGTGTCTTTCCATATTATTTTATTTCCAGACTTCATCAAAAATGGAATCGGCTTACGGCTTTTTCATTACCATTGCAATGTTGATGACAACCTATCTTCTCGGTTTTTTCCTTCGTTACAGACTCAAATGGAATCCATTCCTGGTCTATTCTGTATTGGCGGTATTTGCAATCATTGAAAGTTCATTTTTTGTTGCCAACGTTGTCAAATTAAAAGAAAGCTGGTCGGTACTCTTCGTTGCATTACTCATTTTCACAATCATGTATGTTTGGTTTTATGCTCGAAAAATCAACAATCGATTAATGAAATTTGTTGAATTCAGTAAATATGCCGAACTCATCGAATCGCTTAGTAACGACAAAAGCATTCCAAAATTTGCAACACATCTTATCTATCTTTCAAAGGCTAACAATAAAGCACAAATTGAAGAGAAAATTATAAAATCGATATTTTCAAAAAAGCCGAAACGTGCCGATGTATACTGGATTCTACACATTAATAGAGTGGAAGAACCGTTTACTACCACATATTCCGTATCGGAACTGGTCACCGGAAAAGTATTTAGGATAAACATTAATATAGGTTTCAGGGTACAAATAAAAACAGAATTATATTTCAAAACCATAATTAATGAACTTATCGAAAACAATGAGTTTAATCTTCAATATCTTTCACTCGGCATTTCGAAATACAATCTTGATCATGATTTTACCTTTATGGTAGTTGAAAAATATTTTTCTATCGAAAATGAATTACCAATATCCGATTTTCTGATACTGAAAGCATTTTTCTACTTAAAAAAGATCAGTTTGAACGATAGACGAGCTTTTGGAATTGATAAAAGCGATGTGGTTACAGAACACATACCTCTGATTTATCAATCAATACAAAATATGGAGATGGTTAGAATAAATGCCAGATGTAAAAACTAAAAAAACAAGAAACCCTGCCAGTTGAGTTTCCTTTCAATCATCATCATAGTAGAATAGGATTTGAATCGATAAGGAACTTATTCACCAGCAAGGTTTTCAAGGGGCTTAACCATAGAAAGCCCCTTGTTTTCAAAAATATGCAATTAGTTCGAATGTAACAAATCGAATTTTAAAATAATTATATGGGAATAAACTTGCCTGTTGGGGTTTCCTTTCAATCATCATAGTAGAATAGGATTTGAATCGATAAGGAACTTATTCATCAGCAAGGTTTCAAGGGGCTTAACACCTAGAAGCCCCTTGTTTTTATTGGAGTACTTTTCTCTCATTTTCTTTCTCTTGTTTTAAAGAACAGGAAAGCTCTTTGATTGTAGTTCAACAAAGATTCCATGTTGGGCATTACATGCCACATGAAATCCTAGGTATTAGCAACTGCCATTTTTTTATTTAATATATCCAAATGTATCATTAATTGCATCACTTAATTGTCTCGACCATTTTGTTAATTCACTTAGAGTAAATTCAGGGTTATAATTATTTGCTATTTCTTTAACAAAATCAATTGCAGGATGATTGTTTGGCAATAATTCATAAACTTTTAAGATTGCTTTTCTTCTTAATGATTCCATGCTACCATGTAATGTTTCAAGTTTGTAGTTTTGCCAAGGAGATATTTCTAAATCATAAATAATATCTCTTAAAGGACCATTTTTATTAAGTTCCTTAAATTGATCGGGAATTACTGGTTTTGGGATTTTAGTGTTTGCTGGATAATATTTATTTAGAGAATTATCAATAGAATATAATTCAACAATTTCTTCTATACTTTCATCTTCTTTCCTTTCACGAAGTCTCATCATTATTTCAATACAAGTATCAGCATAATCAGAATCAGCTTTGGGAATACCTAATTTTCTGCATTGGGAATAATGACCATCTAATGATTCCCAAAGTCTTCTATAGCTCTCATGATAATGGGTGCCATGCATCCATTGACCATCGTATCTGCAATAAGATGCAACTACTGCCCAAGATGAGTATGTTTGAAATTTTATATCTTCAAGAACAATATAACCTCTCGGTAATAAACATAAAACTATTTCTTTCTCGAATTCAATATATTCTGTATCAGAAGTCTCTACTGGTTTTGAATGACTAATATGATCAGGAATATTTTCTAAATCTTTAATTCTATTTTTTATACCTTCAACGGTATCGAGAAAGGCTTCATCGATAAAATCCCATTTAATAATTGGTTTAACATCTTTTGGTAATCCTTGAATTGCACTAAATGGTAAATCTTTCCAATCACAATCTCTTAAAATTACTGGAATAACAATAGCCGTGTTAAGATTATGTTTTTCCATTGCTGTTTTTATCTCTATATCATTGCAATAATCTGATGCAATAAAATCAGGACTAATCAATAGTAAGATAATTTCCGAATCTATTAATTCTTGTTTTATAGATTTATCCCAGTCATTACCTGCCAATATCTTTCTATCATACCACTCTTTTATGATACCACTTCTTTTTAGCGATGAAAGATGATTAATTAATTGATTGCATAATTTCTCATCAACATGACTATACGATATAAATACCTTGTAACTTTTCATATGGTTTGTTTTTTATGGTTGTTGCTAACATCCCTGTATCAGCAATTGCTGATATATTCCATTTATCATCAGGTTGTCAATCCCACTTAAACGTGAGAACCTTAAACCCCGAAATGTAGAATATTCTTTCAAAAACAGTGATTTTTTATTCGTTCCGTTTACTATTCAAATGTAAAAAATAAAACTAACTATCCAAACTATCGAGCAGACTTTTTATTTTGTGGAATCCTTTGGTTGTGACATGTGTGTAGATTTCTGTTGTTTTTGAACTCTTGTGTCTCTGTTCGCGTACGTACGCTGGTGTGAGAGCCTCTCCCTGCTAGGTTTTGTTGTCGTTATCGTAGCTTTTCGATCGTTTTGAGCCACCTTTTTGCAGGATGAAGAGCTAAAGAAAGTCTTCCTGCTTCAAAATTGCCGTGAGACAGCTTCTGTTATTGGTTTGTTTCTGTTTTTAAACCTTGAAATTTGTTCTTAAAGAAGACTTGGTTCTTTGATAAGTCCATACCAGATTGACCGAATTGTAGTTCAACAAAGATTCCATGTTGGGCATTACATGCCACATGAAATCCTAGGTATTAGCAAACGTAATTTATTTTACTTAATCTTTTATACATCTCACAGAGAACCCATCATTTGCTGGTCCAACACCAAAACTTGTAACAATATAATTATCCCAAATAGTAAATGCCCAACCATTATTAATTCCATTTCCTGAAGTAGAACTCCACCAATTTCCTTGCTCTCCTAAACCATAAAACTTATTATATATGTAACCTCCAGGAAGTGCTGTAAAACCTGAAGAATTGTCTGAAATGTTATTATTTATCCAATGAGATGTACCTATCTCCATTAGTTTCCCACCTATAAATTCTCGTCCACCTAAGAAATTCATAAAGGAATTCCATTCAGTTTCTGTTGGAACATGCCAACCAATTGGACATAATTTCCCTGTATTAACGGAATACCAATTATATAGACCTCCATATATTTCTTTGTTTTTTAGTTCATTTCTATACCAACAATATGCTGGAGTAGTTGAATTATACCACATAAGAGAATCCTTAATATTTGGAATAGAACTTCCATCATTGTATAATGTCGTTTTAAGATTCTCTTTCATCCAAATTTGATTCCCTATTGAAATTGAATTATAAAGATTTCCTTCAACATCTGAAACGATAATAATTGTATTTCCATAACCAGTTCCGATACTATTTGATGCATAAGCTTTAATATAGTATGTTGTGTTAGGGGTTAAATTTTTGATTGAGCTTACGAATAAGCCATTTCCAAGACTGTCAATTGTTTTATTATCGTTGATTGTAGGCAATGTATCAGTACTCCAACATACACCACGAACAACAACTGATTCTCCACCATTGTTTGTAATGTTCCCTCCACAAATTACTGTATTTCCAGTTATAGAACTATTTGAAGTCTTCAAAACAGGCACAGTTCCTAATGTTGTAATTTTTTTAGTCAAACCATAACCTGTTCCAATTTTGTTTGTCGCATATGCTCTGATATAATAAATAGTCTTAGATTTTAAATTTGTAATTGAGCTAGTAAAACCACCATTTCCAAGACTGTCAATTGTTTTATTATCGTTAATTGTAGGTAAAGTGTCTGTACTCCAACAGATTCCACACTCTATAATAGAAGATCCACCATCTGATGTAATAAATCCGCCCGATTTTGCTGAAGTTTGAGTAATTTCAACAATATCTTTCGATGTCAAGATTGGGATATCTTTTACTGATTCTTTCTTACAACCATTTCCAATTATTAATCCCCAAACAATAAATAATAATTAATTTTTCTTCTCATATCCTAGTTTATAATTTTGATTAATTGTTATCACGTTGTTGTTTTATTATGTTTGCTAACATCCCTGTATCAGCAATTGCTGATATATTCCATTTATCATCAGGTTGTCAATCCCACTTAAACGTGAGAACCTTAAACCCAGAAATGTAGAATATTCTTTCAAAAACAGTGATTTTTTATTCGTTCCGTTTACTATTCAAATGTAAAAAATAAAACTAACGATCCAAACTATCGAGCGGACTTTTTATTTGGTGGAATCCGTTGGTTGTGATGAGTCTATACAATAAACTGTGTGAAACTATATTTTATATAAATTTGACACAATATGAATACTCCAGTATTTGATTTTAACACTTTTGAAGCAGAAGCGTTAAAAGGTTTGCAAGAAGGCAAACCG
>Ga0302288_1000790_pt1 | contig 23235 bp, 22 predicted proteins | sample III_Fen_N1_1_FD_194549 | JGI IMG/M metagenome (GOLD analysis project Ga0302288, IMG submission 194549) | Peat permafrost microbial communities from Stordalen Mire near Abisko, Sweden - III_Fen_N1_1 | ecosystem: Environmental > Terrestrial > Soil > Wetlands > Permafrost | place: Sweden: Abisko...
AATTGTAAACAAAAGCACTGTGCCTGTTGGTACAGCTGAGAAAGTTAGAAATGCAATTTTAGCTAATTATAATGGCGAATTTGATGTTATCAGCAATCCGGAATTTTTACGAGAAGGAGTAGCTGTAGATGATTTTATGAAGCCCGATCGTGTTGTTATTGGTACTCTGTCCGAACGTGCCAGGAGTCTAATGAGTAAACTGTACTCTCCTTATGTTCGACAAGGCAATCCTATTATCTTTATGGATGAAAAAAGTGCAGAATTAACAAAATATGCCGCTAACTCATTCCTAGCTACAAAAATATCCTTTATAAATGAAATTGCGCAGCTTTGCGAGCGTGTTGGTGCTGATGTGGATATGGTGCGTCGCGGTATAGGTAGCGACGAAAGAGTAGGTAAACGGTTTCTTTTTCCCGGTATTGGTTATGGTGGAAGCTGCTTTCCAAAGGATGTAAAAGCATTAATTAAATCGGCAGGAGATGTAGATTATGATTTCAAGATATTGAAGTCGGTTGAAGATGTTAATGAGTTGCAAAAACTTCATTTACTCCCCAAAGTGAAAGCATTCTTTGCCAATGATTTAAAAGGAAAACATTTTGCATTGTGGGGTTTAGCATTTAAACCCAATACAGATGATATCAGAGAAGCACCCGCATTGTACCTGATTAAGGAGCTGATTGCTGAAGGTGCAACCGTCGCGGTTTATGATCCGGAAGCAATGGATAATGTAAAACAAATCTTTGGAAATACAATCATTTTCGCCGATAACCAATATGCAGCTTTAAAAGGTGCAGATGCACTTATTATAGCTACCGAATGGAGTGAGTTTAGAACACCTGATTTCTCAAAAATCGAAAATGAACTGAGTTCAAAAGCTATCTTCGATGGTAGAAATGTATTTGATGTTCAGCAAATGAAAGAACTCGGTTATCATTATGAAAGTATTGGTCGTCCTTTTTAATAATAGATATGTCAAACAAAAGAATTTTAGTTACTGGTGGTGCCGGATTTTTGGGTTCGCATTTATGCGAACGTTTATTGAACGAAGGGAATGATGTAATCTGCCTGGATAATTACTTTACAGGTAGTAAAAATAATGTAAGACATTTATTGGATAACCATAGCTTTGAATTAGTAAGACATGATGTAACAACACCTTATTATGCCGAAGTTGATGAAATCTATAATCTGGCTTGTCCGGCTTCACCTCCTCATTATCAGTATAACCCAATTAAGACTATGAAAACGTCTATATATGGGGCAATGAATATGTTGGGGCTTGCTAAACGGACAAAGGCAACCATTTTACAAGCTTCTACGAGTGAGGTATATGGTGACCCTATTGTACATCCTCAGACCGAATCCTATTGGGGAAATGTAAATACAATTGGCATACGATCCTGTTATGATGAGGGAAAGCGTGCATCCGAAACTTTATTTATGGATTATCATAGACAAAATGGAGTAAAGATAAAGATCATACGAATTTTCAATACCTATGGACCAAGGATGAATCCTTATGATGGTCGTGTAGTTTCCAACTTCATTGTGCAGGCATTAAAAGGCGAAGATATTACGATTTACGGAGATGGAAGTCAGACGCGTAGTTTCCAGTATGTTGATGATTTGATTGAAGGAATGATACGTACAATGCGCACGGATGATTCTTTTATAGGTCCTGTAAATATCGGTAACCCTGGAGAGTTTACAATGCTTGAATTGGCTGAAAAAGTACTGAGTCTTACTGCATCTAAATCTAAAATTGTTTATATGCCCTTACCACAGGATGATCCTCTTCAAAGACAACCAGATATAACTTTGGCTAATCATAAACTTAATTGGGAACCGAAAGTAAACCTTGAGGAAGGTTTGATAAAAACAATTGAGTATTTTTCAAAAATAGATTGTTGAATTTGAAATCGTTAAATAGGTCAATAATACATTATAAGTAAATACATGAATAATTGATTAATGAACTCTATAATCAAAGATAAATAGTTTAAGCTATCTTCAAAAGGAGTGAAATGATCCTAAAAAAACAATTAGGTTAATCTATCTTTTTTTGTCATCATTTTAAACTATTTTAAAAATACTGATTTATAAAGAAATGCGATATATGACAAAAAAAAAAATAATGCTTGTTTTTGGGACAAGACCCGAAGCCATAAAGATGGCTCCATTAGTTAAAGAGCTTCTCAAGTATCAGCAAGAATTTGAAACTTTAGTATGTGTAACTGCGCAGCATCGTGAGATGCTAGATCAAGTTTTACAATTATTTGAGATTATTCCAGATTATGATTTAAATATTATGAAAGGAGGGCAGGACTTATATGATGTTACATCTCGAGTTTTGATTGGTATGCGTGATGTATTGAAAGATGCAAAACCTGATATTGTCCTTGTGCATGGAGATACTTCAACCTCTACTGCAACAGCATTAGCAGCGTTTTATCAACAAATACCGGTTGGTCATGTAGAAGCTGGTTTACGCACTCATAATATATATAGTCCATGGCCTGAAGAAATGAATCGACAACTTACTAGTAGAATTGCTACATTACACTTTGCGCCAACATTATCAAGTAAAAATAATTTACTTAATGAAGGAATTGAAGAAAAAAATGTATTTGTAACAGGTAATACAGTTATTGATGCACTTTATTGGGTAATTGAGAGAATTAAAAATACTCCGGACATTGAAGCCCAAATTTTAAAACGTCTGGAATTCGAAGGAATTAGTAATAATTCATGTAATTTATGGATAAATAATGCGCGTAAACTTGTTCTTATAACAGGACATCGTAGAGAGAATTTTGGGAGAGGCTTTATTAATATCTGTGACGCAATTAAAGAACTCTCCGAAAAATATTTAGAAGTAGATTTTGTTTATCCAATGCACTTAAACCCCAATGTACGCAATGCAATTTGTGAAGTGTTCGGATCAACAGAGAATATACAAGAACGATCGAATAACGTTTTTTTTATTGAACCACTCGATTACCTCCCCTTTGTTTATTTGATGAATCATTCTTATCTCGTACTTACTGATTCAGGTGGAATACAGGAAGAGGCGCCAGGCCTTGGTAAACCTGTTTTAGTAATGCGAGATACAACTGAGAGACCTGAGGCTTTAGAAGCAGGAACCGTTAAATTGGTTGGAACTAATAAGAATTCAATAATAACTGAAGTTGAAAAACTCCTTAATAATAAAGAGTATTATCAAACGATGTCTTTAGCTAACAATCCTTTCGGGGATGGGAAGACAAGTCGAAAAATTATTAATGTGTTGTTGAATGCAACTACATCACAAATTTAATTTATTTTTATGATAGTTATAAATATTCCAATATGAAATTAAAAATAGTCTATTTGTTGTTGAAAAATAAGATTAAACCACATATTGGATCTGATACCAGGTTTCGAATTGCTAAAGGAGCATTTTGGGGAACTGCAGGAGCGATTGTATCAAAAGGGATTGTAATTGTTTTGTCATTTGCTTTAGCAAGAATACTTGGAAAAAATGGTTATGGTGAGTATGGAATGATAAATAATACGGCTGCTATGATTAGTAGCTTTGCCGGTTTAGGACTGGGAGCGACAGTAACACGTTATATTGCTAGTCTAAGAGAAAGGGAACCAGAAAGAGCTGGTAAAATAATAGGATTGTCTTCTATAATTACATGGTGCAGCGCAGTTATTTATGGAATTATATTTATTTTTTTAGCTAAATGGCTTGCAGAAAAAACATTATCTGCTCCACAGCTTGCACCAATGCTTCAAATAAGTTCAATATCAATAGGATTAGGAGTGGTAAACAGTGTACAAGTTTCAACTCTTACAGGTTTAGAATCATTTAGAACAAGCTCAATTCTATCAACTATCTTTGCTTTCATCCAATCATTATTGGTGATTGTATTTGCATGGTTTGGAGGTGTCAAAGGCGCAACAATTGCACTTTCTTTAACATCTTGTCTGACCGTCGTTGTTTATTACTTGGTTTCTAAAAAAGAACTAAAAAGAGTAAAAATAAAAGTTACATTTAAAGATGCATGGATTGAATGGAGGGTGCTAGTGAGATACAGTCTTCCTGCATTTCTAAGCACAACAACTGTTGGTCCAATCATATGGGCAGCAAACGCTTTCCTTGCTAATCAACCAAATGGATATGGTGAATTAGGATTGTTTAATGCGGCACTTCAATGGGATGCTTTAGTTCAGTTCTTTCCTGCTTTGATTTCGACAGCAGCACTTCCAGTAATGTCTGATATGTACGGAAAGGGAGATAAAAACGGGAGTGTTAAATTAATGTGGAAATTGATGAAATATACTGCAATATTGGTTGTACCTATTGCAATTATTGTTTCACTTTTAAGTCCTCAAATAACAAAAGGTTATGGTAGTTCTTTTATAGGTGGACATTGGGTAATCGTAATTGTTGTTTTTACTACTGTATTTGTTTCGATTTCCAACCAATTAGGAATCTATATAGCTGCGTCAGGAAAAATGTGGATTGGTTTTGCATTGAATAGTATTTGGGGATTTACATTTTTGATTTTATCATATTTCATGGTTAGGTTTGGTGCAGAAGGACTAGCAGCAGCAAAATTTATTGCGTATGTTTTTCACTTTCTATGGAGTTTAATTATCTGTATTGTGCTTAATAAAATTATAAATAGGTCGCAACACAATTTCGGTTCAGCAGTAGACTAAAATAAATTTAATTTAATTTAACAGACTTGTAATATAAAACATAATGAAAAATATATTATTTATTGCACCAGCTTCATATCCTGTTAATGGAGCTGAAAATATTGTAAATATTAAACTATTAAAGGCTCTTTGTGATGCAGGATTTAAAATAGATTTAATTTCAAAAAAAAATATAAATGATATATATCCTTCAGCTACTCTAGAATCTTTAGGGATTAAATTGAATTCTATTAATATAATTGAAGTTGACAATCAAATAAATATAATTACGATATTTCAACATTTAATGTGTTTTGTTAAATTTGGAATGATTTATATAGGTAGTCATTGGGCAATAAAAGCATTGCCAATTGCAAAAAAACTAATTAAGAATAATCACTATGATTATGTCTTGACAAGAAATCCTCCTGCAGAAATAATTGGTTTCTACTTGAAGAAGAAATATAATTTGAAATGGATAGCAACATGGAATGATCCATATCCAAGACAAAACTATCCAGAACCATATGGAAAAGGTATTTATGCTTCAAAAACTTTTTATGAAAAACGTTTAATTTCGGTAATTTCAAAGTATGTTGACATTCACATTTTTCCTAATCTCAGGGAGCGAAATTATATGAATCAATATTTGAATGTAAATCTAAATAAAACACTTATAATACCTCACATCGTAATTGAGAATATTGAATCTAAAAAACAATCAAGTACATTACCAGTTTTAAAGATGATTCATTCTGGAAATTTGAAGTATCCAAGAGATCCAATCCCATTTTTGAAAGCTCTACATAGTTTTATACAAAAGAGACCTGATTCTCGAATACAAATTTCTTTTTTAGGAGTCTATGATGCATTGTTGTTAAAAAATATTGAGGAGTTACAGTTGGAAACTATTGTAAAATTTATTCCACCAGTAGATTATTTTAAAAGTTTAGAATTATTATCTGAATACGATATTGCAATGATAATTGAAGCAAATTGTAAAGAAGGTATATTTTTACCTTCAAAAGTAGCAGATTATTTACAATATAATAAAAAGATATTTGCAATATCTCCGAATATCGGAGTTTTAAATGATCTATATAAAGAATCAACAGTTATGTATTTTGCCAATTGTATTAATCCGGAATCAATAGAAGTTGAATTATCTAAAATATATTATGATTTTGAAAATGATATTTCTCGGAATATAATAAAAATACCAAAAGAATTCTTACCTGAAAATATTGTTGCACAATATGATTGTATATAATAGATTTCAATTTTATGTTTTGAAAACTGATACAAAATTAAATATTATTTGTCTATTTTTACATCACTAATATATAAATTGAATTTAGATTTACAGCTATCTATATAATGATTTGATAGTTTTTACTTTTAATACTTTTTTTAAATAACCTGTACGTAATATTTTTTACTAATGAATACATATACAATAATTATTATTATCTCGTTAATATATGGATTCTTAAATACTAAATATAAGTTTAGAAATAATATAACTTACTTTTTACTAATTTTATTATCATTTATTGTGTGTTTTGGATATATGACAGGCTCGGATTGGAAAACATATGAGCTAATGTATGATGATCAGGCGATAGATGAAAGGATGGAAGTAGGATATGTGCTATTAAATAATACTCTATCAATTATAATTAAAGATTTCTTTGTATATTTAGGACTGCTGAAAGTTGCAGTATTTCTTATTATGTGCAAATTAGCATTAAGATCAAAAGCTAATATACCAATATTTGTAATGTTGTTGTTATCGTTTGGCGGTTTCTATCTATTTATAGATAATCCATTAAGAAACTTTTTAGCAATAGGCTTTTGTGTTTTATCATGTAAATATATTGTAAGGGAAGATTTAATTAGATACATTTTGTGTATTTTGATTGCATGTAGTTTTCATCTTTCAGCCTTAATTTTTATACCCGCATATTGGTTGAGTACAATAAAAATTAAATCAAAATGGCTATTCGTTATTTACATAACATTTTTTATTGTTTTTTCGACACAGAGTTTTTTACTTGATTTTATAAATAGCATTTTTGGGAGTTTTAGTTTTTTTAATGAAAAGTTTGCAGAATATATTGATTCAGATTTATATGGAACTGGAAAAAGTATTTCCTTTGGAAATGTTTTTAATATTGCATTATTAATTGTTATTTTAAGAAATAGAAAACAGATAGTTTCCAGTTCAATTTATGGAAATTTGATTTTTTCATTCTCGTATTACTATTTTCTATTGTATCGGTTTGGTGCTTCTTTTTCAATTTTCACAAGACTTCAGTTGTACTTCGTCGTTTTTTTTTCCATATCTTTGTCAGTTATTTTTATAAAAGAATATTCTACTCTTTACAAACGGATACTATTATTAATCATTGGTGTTTATTGTGTTTTAATTGTAAATTTAACAGTTACGAGCTCGGAAAAATATATTCCATATTCAAATTATATTTTATATACAATTACTAATAATAAAAAACCATATTTGGTGAGATTAAATTACAATCTTCAACATTCACCTTACAAAAGTACTTATAAAGGTACTTCTAAATAACCTAATTGATTGGTTGTAATTTTACTTTAATTACAAGAGACCGTTTTTTACATATTATAATGTTCTAATTATACGACTGTATAAGTGAGTATTCTTTATATTAATTTTTAATTGAGCATGAAAATTGCAATAATAATACCTGGACAAACAATATATTTACCATACATTGATATGTACAAAAATATATTGGCAGAAAATGAAATAGAGTATATCATTATTTCATGGGATAGAAATAATGATCAAAAGGAATATGATGAATTTACATATTTATTGTATTCTCCGTTTCATAAAACATCATTAAAAAGATATATTGATTATATAAAATATTCTAAATTCATTAAAGATGTAATTAATAAAGAACATATTGATTTCTTGATAGTTTGTACTATTGCACCTTCATTTTTTTTGTATAATACATTAAAAAATCGTTTTAGGGAGAAATATATAATTGATATAAGGGATTATAGTCCATTAGCAAATGTTTTTAAAAAAACATTAAAATCACTACTGAGAAATAGCGCTCTAAATATTATTTCTTCAAGTGGATTTCTTACATGGTTACCACAAAATACTAATTACCAAATATGTCATAATTTACCTATTTCAAAGAGTATTACTAAAAATGAATTTTATTGGAATAAAAATGAGCCTATCATTATTCTGTCAATAGGCTATTTCCAGAATTACGAATCAGCAAAACTTATTGTAGATAAATTAGGTAATGACGAGAGATTTTTACTGAAATTTGCTGGAAAAGGTGAAGCTTTAGATAGGATAATGCTGTATTGTGTAAATGAAATTATTAAAAATATAGAAATGTATGGCGAATTTACGAAAGAAGATGAAGATGAAATATATCAGTCGGCACATATTGTTAATATTTACAATTTAGATGATATTGGTTTTAAAACATTGATAACAAACAAATTTTATAGATCAGTTATAAATAATGTTCCAATGTTAACTAGAGAGAATACATTACAAGGTCAATATGCAACGCAATTTAACATTGGACTTTCTGTTGATAATAATGAAGTTAATTTTGGAGATAAAATTATTGAATACCTTTCCAATTTAGATAGAAAAGAGTTTTATTTTAGTTGTGTTAGGTATTTTGAGACGATAGTTGCAGAACAAAATAGATTAGTGCAAATTTTAGAGAGAGTATTTAAGAATTAATGTAGCCCCAATTGAATATTTGTTAATGAGTGATTTTTTTTAAATTTTAAGAGTTAGATTTCATTTGTTTTAAAATCTTAGATTGTATATAATTGTAGTTGATTTTTAATTGGTTAATAATGAAATAATATGGAAATAGAAAATAGTATGTATACAGTTTTAGTAAATACTTCTGATAATTTTGAGGATTGTTGGAATCCCTTTTTTATTCTTTTTAAAAAATATTGGTCGAATTGTAGCGCAAACATTCTTCTGAATACGGAGTTTAAAGATTTTACATTTGAAAGGTTAAATATTAAAGCTGCAAAATCTCACCTACTAACAAATGATCGAAAATTGACATGGAGTGAATGTTTAATAAACGCTTTAAATAAAATTGATACACCGCTTGTCCTTTACATGCAAGAAGATTATTTTATAGACAGCGAGGTGCAATACAATGTTATTGAGGAATTTGCCAGTTTAATGATTAAAGACCCTACTATTAAGCATATAGGTTTAACGAACTCTGGAAGTTATCCCCCATTCTCAAGATATGTTCAGGATGACAGGCTGTGGACTATTGGGCAAAAATCAAAATATAGAATTTCAACTCAAGCAGGATTATGGGATAAAGAAACTTTGTTGTCGTATGTTAAACCTGAAGAAGGAGGTTGGATGTTTGAAATTTTCGGGACAAAACGGGCTCAAAAAAGAAACGAAGTTTTTCTTACCGCAAATCATGATTTTTTCAGTTCACCGATTATTCATTATCCATTTACTGGTATCATTAAAGGAAAATGGAATGCTGAAATAGTTCCATTATTTGTTGAAAATAAAATTGTTACTGATTTCTCGAAAAGAGGCTTCTACAGGAAAAAGCCATTATTGGAAAGAAAAATAGAAACTTTCAGTAAATTGGTAAGAAATCCCATTCATTTTTTGAGAGGTATGTCCGGAAAATAATACTGCGACAAGAGATAAATCTATATTTTAAAATTTTCTATAAAAACGAATTTTCATATGATTTTATTTATTGACAATAAACAAAATATTCCTGACAAAGGACGTCCAACAAGGTTTTATTCATTTTTACAAATTCTTAACGAAAATGGTATAGAAAGTTCCTTCATTGTTGGTAGTTGGAGTCACCATTTTAAGAGAAGGATAATCCTTGATAAAACGGCAGTTTATTATGTGAATAATTTTTCATACTACGGACATGTTGGTTTAAGAAGACTGTTTTCTGAGCTTTTTTTTGGTTATCAAGTATTATACAAATATAGTAAATTGTTAAATAAGGCCGATGTGTTGGTTTTCAACGATAGTGGAATCTTTTACAATTACCTATTCTATTTTCTGAAGCCTTTCTTCGGTTATAAGATCATGCTTGATAGTTTTGATTTATGGCCAGAAATCTTTTTTAAGAGCAATTTCTTAAAGAAAATTACGTATAATATCAAGAAAATGATTTTTAAAAAAACGGATTTTTTTATTGCGGTAAACAAAGACTATTCTGATTATTACAAATTTTTGAAAGGAAAAAGCTATGGAGTCATCTATTTGGGGTCCAGCAAAAAAGTCATTAAGGAATTAGCATGCAATATTTTTGATAAATCTACCAAAAGGCTTTTATATATTGGAACATTTGGAGTTAATTACTTAATTGACGAAATGTGTAATTTCGTTATTTCCAATCCTGAATGGACTTTGGATTGTTACGGAACTGGACCAAAAGAATCAGTAATAAAAGAATATGCACTAAATTCAAATGGTAGGATTTCGGTATATGGTTATGTACCACTTGGAGAAATAATCAGAAATAACAACAAGTATTCTTTTGGTGTAGCCATTTATTCTTCAAATAGTCTTGTGAAATTTCCTACTAAATTGATTGATTATTGGACTTTCTCTCTACCTGTGTTAGTAAATGTTGGAAATGAAGTTGAGGATCTTATCGTAAATTGTAAAGAATTGGGGCTTTATTTAAAGAATATTGAAGATTTCAATAATGATAATTTGGTGAAATACTTAAATGAATATCCGAATAATTCTGATGAGATTAACTTTGACTTCTCTATTGATGAAAGAGTTTTAGAAGTTTTTAAATGCGTGCTAAATATTAAAGATTAGAATTAATCCTGTGGTTTAACTGAATATTAACTATAATATAGCTAATTATGATATATAAAAAATATATTAAGAGACTTCTCGATATTGTGTTGTCTACTATAGCTCTTATAATTTTAAGTCCAATATTACTGATTACTTTTTTTTGTTTGCTAATTTCAAACAAAGGGAAATCTGTATTCTTTATACATGAAAGACCTGGAAAAGATGGTATCATATTTAAAGTTGTAAAATTCAAAACAATGACTGATGATTGTGATAAATTAGGAAATCTTTTGCCTGACAGTCATAGAATTACCAAAATCGGAAAATTTGTTCGCCAAAGTTCAATAGATGAACTACCGCAATTGATAAATGTTTTTAAAGGGGAGATGTCTCTTATAGGACCAAGACCTTTATCAGTCTTGTACTTGCCATTATACAATGAAACTCATGCTAGGCGCCATGATGTAAGACCCGGAATATCAGGTTGGGCTCAAGTAAATGGTCGCAACCTTATCCCTTTTAGTAAACGGTTTATATTTGATGTTTGGTATATTGATCACTTAACTTTCTCTTTGGATGTTAAAATATGCATAATGACTGTTTTGAATGTGTTGCAAAAGAAAAATATAGGAAATGGATCTGATGATATGCAAATAATTGATGATTTACATTTCGAAGAAAGAATTCAAGAACTAAACAAACAAAAGAATGCTTGAATTTGGATCAGATTTTCATTATTGTACGGATATTGATTTAAGTATTGAAAATAAATTAAGTCAAATTAATGCTCGTTTCTTTGCAAATGGAAGGCAAGCTTTACAAGCTATTATTAGATATAATTCATGGAAACGTATTTGGATTCCTGAATATTTTTGTTATGAAATAATAGAAATCCTTAGAAAAGATAGAATTTCTATCGAACTATACCCCGATGCCCCTACATTTGATGATGTATCGATTATATCAAATATATCTTTTAAAGAGGGTGATGTTCTTCTTAGAATGAATTTTTTTGGTTTGAGAACTTGGAGAGATAATAGTGGAATTCCTGTTGCAGTAATTGAGGATCATTCACATGATTTAGTCGGTAATTGGTCAACTAATAGTAATGCCGACTGGATTATTGCGTCATTAAGAAAAACTTTACCTATACCTGAAGGAGGAATATTGTGGTCTCCTAAAAATTTGGAACTTCCCTCACATCTGCTTTCCTCTATCCAGAACGATGAACTTACTTATAAACGTTTGTCTGCAATGTTGTTAAAAAGATTGTATTTGAAGGATCAGTCTGTTCCCAAGGAGATTTATAGACAAATGTTTATAGAAACTGAAGAATCCTTTTCAACATTAGAACTATCTTCAATTTCTTCAGACAGTTTTTTATTATTTCAACATTTTGATATAGATGAGTGGTACAGCAAAAAGAATAAAAATTGGAGTCAATTGACTGAAATTGAAAGAAATAATATTTGTATTCTAGAACCAGAGAATATAACAAGATGTAATCCTTTTTCTATGATTATTCAATTTAGAAATAAGTTAGAAAGAGATTTAATTTATAGAAGATTGATTGAGAATGAAATATATTCGGCCATCTTATGGAAAGTCCCTGACAATTCAACACCTAAAGTGAAGAATATGAGCGATACATTGATTTCTGTTCATTGTGATGCCCGTTACAATGAGTCTGATATTGAATTTCTTAAGTGTGAGCTAATTAAATTAATTAAACTAATATAATGGGTAAATTTGAAATAATAGATATTAAGGATACGATTAGATGGGATCATATTGTAAAATCTTTCAGGCAAAATGATATATATTATTTTAATAAATATGTAAGGGCTTTTCAGATACATGGTGACGGAGAGCCAATATTAATATATTATCAAGCTGAAGACCTTAGAGGGTTTAATGTAACGATGAAACGCGATATTTCTCTATTTGATCCTTTAAAGAAGAGTTTTCCTGTTGCAACTTATTTTGATATTATAACTCCCTATGGATACGGTGGATTCATATTTGAAGGAAATGTGAATGATGAAAATTTAGTTTGTTTCAATAACGATTATTTAGAGATATTGAATAATGAACATATAATTTGTGAGTTTGTGCGTTATCATCCACTTCTTGATAATGCGAAAAATATGTGTTCAGTTTCAACTGTATTGAAATTAGGAAAAACAATCTCGATTGATTTAGAATCTATTGATCTTATTTGGACAAATATTACAAGTAAGAATCGAAATATGATTCGAAAGGCGCAAAAGTCCGGGATAATAATCCAACATGGTAAAAGTAATGAATTAATGAATGAATTTATTAGAATATATAATTCAACAATGGAGAAAGATAATGCTAGTAATTATTATTATTTTCATAAAATGTTCTATAAATCCATTCAATCTGATTTAGATGGGAATTATGAATTATTTTATGCCGTTTACGATAATAAAATTATATCTATGTCTATAATGCTATTCACAAATGAACGAATGCATTATCACTTATCAGGTTCAGATTTTGAATATAGAAATCTTGCACCAACAAACCTATTACTTTACGAAGCTGCATGTTGGGGTTGCAATCAAGGTTATAGAACCTTGCATCTTGGAGGTGGTATAGGTTCTAATGAAGATAATTTATTTAAGTTTAAACAGGCATTTAATCGGAATTCTTATAATTCATTTTTTATTGGCAAACAAATTTATAATCAGAAGGTTTATGACGACTTAGTCGAAATCAGAGAAATAAATAATTTGGGTTTTAATAAAGAATCGTCTTTTTTTCCATTATATCGTGCATAAATATGTTTTTTGTAAACAACTAAACTTTATATATGGTTAAGCTGTTTTATTTAAAAATTAACATTTAGTTTTTGTCAGTGAAATTTTTTTTCAAATATTTTAGCTGAAAATGTTGTACTTTTGTCATTTAAAAAAGATATCAAAAACAATTCTGAGTAGAATAAAATTATGGAAAAATATAGTATTTATTTACGAGCATTTGAATCGGATGATTATTTGTTAATCAATAAATGGAGGAATGACCCTTCGATACAAAAAATGACTGGTGGAACCTTTAGGTATGTTTCATCTGAAATGGAAAAGGAATGGGTTCAAGATAAGATGATGCATAATCTTAAGGATATTTATTTGGCTATTTGTATCAATGATGATTCTAAAAGAATGATAGGCTATATTTCGTTAAATAATATTGATCATTTAAATAAAACTGCTGATGCTGGAGGTACTGTTATTGGGGAGAAAGATTGTCAGGATGGTTTTGCTATGTTTGAAGCATTAAAAATACTATTAGATTATGCGTTTCTTCAGCTTAATATAAATAGAATTACGGCTTCTTGTCTTCCATATCATTTTCTTGCGCCATACTCTTTGTCTGCATTTGGCTTTCAAAAAGAAGGAACTATGAGAGAGGTATTGTACAAACATGGATCATTTAAAGATATGGATTTATATTCTCTATTAAGAAATGACTATGATAAAATTGCAGAAGAAGATGGATACAAAATTATTTCTATAATTAAACGTTGTAGAACTTTTTCAAAAAATAAATAGTATGAAAGCACTTATATTTCCTGGACAAGGTTGTCAAAAGGAAGGAATGGGAAAAGATTTATATGAAACTTTTCCTAAGGCTAAAGAGTTGTTTGAAAGAGCAAATACCTATTTAGGGCGTAGAATAACTGATGTAATGTTTTACGGCAACGAATTGGAATTAATGGAAACTAAAAACACGCAACCGGCTGTATTTCTTTATGAAGTTGTGTTAGCATTAGTCCAAAAAGATGTAGTTGCTGATTGTGTATCAGGTCATTCCTTAGGAGAATTTGCAGCCTTGGTTGTTAATAAAACTATCTCTTTTGAAGATGGATTAAACATAGTTTTAAATCGTGCATTAATTGCACAAAAGGTTTGTGAAAAATACGAAACAGCAATGGCTGCCGTTATTGGATTTCCTGATGAATATATTCAAAAAAGATTACAGGAAATTTCTGAAGAGTCGGGTGAACCTATTTATTTCGCAAATTATAATGGTCCCGGTCAAGTGGTAATTACCGGTTCTAAAATGGGGATTCGAATAGCATGTAAAACCTTTAAAGCTGAAGGGGCAAAAAAAGCAATTCCATTAGCAATTGGAGGTTCGTTTCATTCTCCTTATATGGAAGAAGCCCGGGTGGAATTAGGTAAAATAATTACAGCTACAGATTTTCATGTACCAATATGTCCAGTAATTCAATGTGTAGATGCTCAGGCTCATACAGATCCTGAAGAAATCAAAAATAATTTAATTGAACATATTACTCATCCTGTTCTTTGGACTAATATGGTGAAAAATATGGTTGATTTTGGAATAACAGATTTCTATGAAGTAGGAACTGACGATACTTTACAAAAAATAGTTACCCGTATGTTCCCAGAAAAGAATGTTTTATCACTATTACATATACCTTCTTACGAAGGAAAAATTAAAGATTTTTCAATTAACAACTAAAGTATACAATTATGGAATTAAACGATTTTATTAAAAACTTTGCTGGACAATTCGATGAAACTCCTGTGGAATTATTTTCATCTAAAACAATTTTTAAAGAGTTAGAGGAATGGAATTCATTAACCGCTTTATCTATTATTGCAATGATAGATGAAGAATATGAGAAGACAATAACAGGAGCAAATTTAAGATCCTCTTCTACAATTGAAGAATTATATTCTTTAGTTTTATCAAAATAGTTAAATAATAATGTATAATCCATTTTCATTAAAAGGAAAAACAATATTAGTAACAGGAGCTTCGTCGGGTCTTGGACAATCAATAGCAATTGAAGCATCTAAAATGGGTGCATCCATTATTATTACTGGAAGAAATCATGTTCATCTTCAACAAACATATAATATGTTGGAGGGTGATAATCATCAGAAAATAGTAGCTGATCTTGCTAATATTGATGATATAAAGTTATTGGTTGAACAATGTCCATTGTTAGATGGATGTGTAAATTGTGCAGGAATTGCCAAGTTAATTCTCATTCAATTTATCAAAAAGGAAAGTGTTGAGGATATATTCAATATAAATACTTTTGCTCCGATACTTTTAACATCACTGCTGGTTAAAAAGAAAAAAATAAAACATGGAGCATCCATTGTTTTTATATCTGCTGTTTCAGGTGTATATATGTCATCTGTCGGCGAATCTTTATATTCGGCGACGAAAGGTGCTTTACATGGCTTTGTAAAAGGGATAGCATTAGATCTTGCTCCCAAAGGAATTAGAGTAAATTCGATTACCCCCGGGTTAGTACCTACTAATATTTTGAATGAAGCAAAAGAAATGTTCTCTGAAGATGATATCTTTGAGAGACGAAAAAAACAATACCCTTTGGGACGATTTGGGAATCCCGAAGATATTGCATTTGGTTCCATTTATTTATTATCGGATGCATCCAAATGGGTAACAGGTTCTGCTTTATTAATAGATGGTGGTTTAACATTAAATGGTATTTAATTGAATATGAAAATCAACTTAATAGAAAACTTCGAAGAGACAATTCAACTGTTTCCTGATAAGATAGCAGTCATTGATGGTACAAAAAGTATTAATTTTAATGATTTGGCACTAAACTCAAAGATACTGGCTGGTAATCTCATTAAAGTGAATAATACATTAAATAAACCTATTGCTGTATATTTGCCAAAATCAATAGAATCTGTTTATTCTAATCTGGCTATTACCTATAGTGGTAATATTTATATGAACTTGGATGTTAAAACTCCAATCGAAAGAATTGGTAACATTATAGAATTGATAGAACCAGTTGCAATAATAACCAATAATAAATATATTAAAGTTTTATCAGCGATAGTTCCTCATGAGGTAAAAATAGTCAATCTTGATGAAATTAAACAGAATGAAATATATGATAGCAATTTAATATTAGGCCGATTATCGAAGGTGATTGATGCTGATCCATATTGTATTATTAACACTTCAGGGTCAACTGGAACTCCAAAAGGTGTTGTTTTAAATCATAGGAGTTTTTTCGATTTCATCTCCAGGTCGCAGGAAGTATTTGACTTTTCCAATGATGAAATCATCGGTTCACTATCACCATTAGTTTTCGATATTTACAGCTATGAACTTTGCTTGTTGATGTCTAATGCAAGTACTATTGTAATAATACCTGATCACCTTTCGGCTTTTCCTGCATCGATATTGAAGATAATGCAGGAGACGAAAGTTTCTTTTATATTTTGGGTTCCAACAATTATGGTAAATATTGCCAATATGGATTTGCTAACTCAAATTGATTTGCCGTCGTTGAAATTAGTATGGTTTGCGGGGGAAGTTTTCCCGACAAAACAATTTAATTATTGGAAATACGTATTATCAAACACTAAATTTGCTAATCTATATGGACCTATTGAAATTACTTTAGATTGTGTATATTATGTGGTTGAGAGGGAGATAAAGGACGAAGAGCCAATTCCAATCGGATATGCTTATAAAAACACGGATATATTAATTTTGGATGATAATAATAAGAATATTACATCAAATAATGTTGACGGTGAGTTGTGCGTTCGTGGAACTTCCCTTGCAATGGGTTACTACAACAACGCCGAAAAAACGGCTGTTGCTTTTGTCCCAAATCCGATAAACCATTCATATCCTGAAATAATTTATAGAACTGGTGATGTTGTATTTGTTAATGATTTGGGTGAGATTGTTTTCAAAGGGAGAAAAGACAGTTTGGTAAAACACATGGGTTATCGTGTTGAATTGGGTGAAATTGAACATATTATTATCAATAAACTCAAGTTGGTTAAAAATGGTTGTGTCGTTTATAATCATTCGCAAAAAGAAATAACCTTATTCTACGAATCAGAGCAAGAAATTTTACCGGCTGATTTTAGAAAAGCAATTGGTGTTTCTTTGCCTAAATACATGATACCCATAGTTTATCATAGATTGGATGAACTGAATCGAAATACAAATGGGAAAATTGATAGACTGTATTACAATAACCAGATAAATAATATATGAAGTTAATTGAAGTGTTTTCGGATATACAATTTCATATGAACTCTATACGAAGTCTTCGTAAGGGATTTATTACTAATTTTTATCCGGAGGAATTTAAAACTAATTTATGGATAACTCAAAAAGAACTCTTTTTTGAGATAGCTACAGATACAATTTTCTTTTTTCATAAAAATGATGAGTTTACTACGCTATTTTATTGTTCTACAACATTTGAATCATTGAGTAATTCGTTAAGTCTAATTGAATCTCAAGAAAAACTTATTATCGATATTGTTACTAATGATCTATCTTCTCCTGTTCTTAATGTCTTTTATTTAAATGGATTTAAACGACATTCATCATTAGTGAGAATGAGTAAAATTAATCAATCAAATAATTCTATTTTTCATCCGAATAAAAAAATAAAAAATGCTTCACTAACCGATATTCAGGAAGTACAAACATTACTTACTAATAATTTAGATAAATATACTGAACAAATACCTGTATATGAAGAATTGGAGCAATGGGTAAAACAATCGCATTTAATTGTTTATGAATTAGACTCAAAAATTGTCGGTTTTTTAATTTATGATCTGACAGGAGTTACGTTGTATTTACGATATTGGTTTGTTTGTCCTGAATATCGTGATCTTAAAATTGGTTCAGAATTAATTAAAGAGTATTTATATAGAGGAAAAGAAACGAAACGTCAAATTTTTTGGGTTATCGAATCGAATGATAATGCAATTAAAAGATATGAGCATTATGGTTTCATAAAAGAAAGGATGTACGATTATATATTAACAAAATAACAAATATAAAATGAAAGAAGAAATAATTGCAATTCTCACGGAATTGCGTCCGGAATTTGATTTTACAGAAGATGTCAATTATATAGAACAAGGAATGTTAGATTCATTTGATATTGTAAGTTTAGTGGATTCCCTTGATGAAAAATATAATATATCTATTAGCGGATTAGATATTATTCCTGAGAACTTTTCCTCTGTTGAGGCCATTATAAGAACGCTTGAAAAAAACAAATAAATATTTAAGTTATGATTTGTAGTTATAATAATAAATTGATTTCTTCCGTAATATCAGTAGTTCCAACCAATGAGATTGACTTTATGGATGAAGTAGATAACTATTCATTTCCTGAATCTCAGCACCGTAAACTGGCAAAAGTCATGGGCTTCGACAAACGAAGAGTATGTTATCCGGGTGAAACTATATCAGATTATGCGGTATATGGTATCCAAAAATTAATTGATGATAAAGTTATAACCGAGGATGAAATAGGGGCAATTATTGTCGTATCAACTACGCCCGATCATTTTATTCCTCCTACGAGTAATGTTATTCACGGACAATTTAATTTTAGTGAAGATGTTTCATGTATTGATATTTTACAAGGTTGTCCTGGATATATAATAGGGCTTATGAACTCCTTTATGACGCTAGATTCGCTTGGGGATAAAAAGGTGTTGTTGGTTACCGGTGATATGCTTTCTTACCGCGTTTCGACAAGAGACAGAGCAAGTCGCCCAATTGTTGGCGATGCGGTTTCCATCTCTGTTATTGAAAATACAAAAGAAATAAATACGAGCTACTGCTCTATTAAAAATAGTGGTAAATCTGCATTTGCAGTTTATATTCCGGCAGGTGGTTTACGCATGCCTATTACTCCTGAAACTACCATAGAAACAGAGGATGAATTTGGTAATTTCAGATCTAAAAATGATCTTGTTATGAATGGGGATCTTGTATTCAATTTTATTATCAATGAAACACCTATCATGATAGAGGAATTGATTAAATATGCCAATATGGATATCAAAGAAATTGATTATTTTCTTTGCCACCAATCGAGTAATTTTACCCTGAAAAAAATGGCAGACAGATTGGGTGTATCAAGAAAATTAATGCCTAATGACATTGTAAGTATCTATGGAAATTCTAGCAGTGCATCAATTCCAGTTACATTCTGTCATTATTTTAATGATTTATATACTGAAAAGGATACACTTAAAATCATGTTTGCTGGATTTGGTATCGGATTAACATGGGGAGCTGTAATTTGTGATATGCCAAAACCCCAGTATTGTAAATTAATAAATTATCCCCATAAAAATTAAAATAATTAACGTTATAGAGTTTGTAATATGAAAACAAATTATATTGATCACATTGGTATTGCTGTCAATAGTCTTGATGAGAGTATACCATATTATGAGATTTTGCTCGGTACAAAATGTTATGCAATAGAGCATGTGGAGGACCAATTTGTAAAAACTGCTTTTTTCTTAGTTGGGCAGACTAAAATTGAATTATTGGAGTCTACAGATCCTGATAGCCCAATTGGAAGTTTTCTGGAAAAGAGAGGCGAAGGAATTCATCATATTGCATTTGCTGTTGATAATACCGATGAAGCATTAATTGATGCTAAAGAAAAAGGATTTGCCCTGATTGATAAACGATCAAGAAAAGGAGCTGAGAATATGAACATTGGCTTTTTACATCCAAAGTCTACTCGTGGTATCCTGGTAGAATTATGTTCAAAATTGATGTAATTTACTTGATATGAAAGTCGAAAGATTTATAAATAGTATTTTTACATCAAACTCATATATTTTATATACCGATGAAAATGAAACTGCGTATGTGATTGATCCGGGAGATAGTATACCAATACTCAACTGGTTAATAAAAAACAATAAAGTTTTAACTGGAATTTTTTTAACTCATTCGCATTTTGATCATATATATGGCATTAATGATTTACTTGAAAAATTCCCAGATATAATTATACATGCTTCTTTTTTTGCCAAAGAGGGTCTGTTGTGCGAAAAATTGAATGGTTCACGTTACATGGAGATGCCTTTTGTTGTTGACTCCCCAAATGTAAACATCCTCAAAGAGGCTGATATTATTCAGTTATGGGCTGGCAAATACTTAAATGTTATTGAAACTCCAGGACATAATAGAGATTGTATTTCATTACTGATTGGCAAAAATCTATTTACAGGAGATTCATTAATACCTGGAATTAAGGTAGTCACAAAATCAAAGTATAGTGATAAATTAGAAGCTGAAAATTCCATTAGACGAGTATTAAATGAATTTAATGATGATACAATGATTTGGCCTGGACATAATGATAAATGTTTACTAGGTGAAATAAAAAAATCTTTTTGAATTTAATATTATTCGTTAAAAATCCACATTAAACTACAATTTATATTTGATCATATTTAGTTGTAAAAACGTTATGTTAAAATATATGTGTATGTTTGTTTGCTTGAAAAAATAAAACCAGTATGAAAAATAAAATATGGCTATCACTTGCTCACATTGGAGATAAAGAACAAGAGTTTATAAAAGAAGCTTTTGATACTAATTGGGTGGCTCCTCTTGGTCCAAACGTATATGCATTTGAAGAATCATTAATCAATTATATAGGCCAGGATAAAAAAGTGGTAGCCTTAAGTACAGGTACTGCTGCTATTCATTTGGGGTTATTGCAACTTGGTGTTGGACCGGGTGATGAAGTAATTTGTCAATCGTTTACGTTTTCTGCTTCGGCTAATCCAATCTGTTATTTGGGTGCAATGCCCATTTTTATTGATAGCGAACTAGATACCTGGAATATGGATCCTGTATTGTTGGAGCAAGCTGTACTAGACAGAATAAAACAAACTGGAAAAAAACCCAAAGCGATTATTCCGGTGCATTTGTACGGCATGCCTGCAAAGATGAACGAGATTATGGAAATTTCAGTTCGTTACGAAATACCGGTTTTAGAAGATGCTGCTGAGGCTTTAGGTTCAAACTATAACGGGCAAAGATGCGGAACCTTTGGTGAATTTGCATGCTTATCATTTAATGGTAATAAAATCATAACTACATCGGGTGGTGGTGCATTGGTGTGTTCTACAGAGCAAGAAGCGCATAAGACTGTTTTCTACGCTACACAGGCAAGAGATAATGCCCCGCATTATCAACACTCTGAGATTGGATACAATTATCGTATGAGTAATATCTGTGCAGGAATTGGGCGTGGACAAATGTTGGTCCTTCAGGATCATGTGGATAAACGAAGAGAAAATAACTTGTTTTATCGCAGAGAGTTGTCAACAATCCAAGGAATTTCATTCCAAACTGAACCAACTGATTTATTTCACTCAAACTATTGGTTGACATCTATTCTTATTGATCCAAATAAAACCGGTGGTAAAACAACTGATGAATTGAGACTTGCACTCGACGCAGCGAATATTGAATCAAGACCCTTATGGAAACCAATGCATCTACAACCCGTATTTGCGAATTGTCCAAGTTATGTCAATGGTACTTCAGAAAAGCTATTTAATATGGGTTTATGTATTCCGTCAAGTTCAATTCTGTCTGAAAATGAGTTAGATAGAGTTGTATTGGTAATAAAGAACTTTTTTACGGCATAAGATTGAGTCACCAGTATAATTTCAGTTATAGAAATTCAATTTCAGGAATGGTTAATAGAGCAATTGCATTCTTTCTAATTTTTCTGTTGTTCTCTCCAATAGCCGAAGCTCAAAAGGATACGATAAAGTATGAGGTAGGCTGTACGGGAGTAGGTTCTACTGGAGCGTATGCTCCATTTTGGTTGCAGAGTGCTAATTATGGACAGATTTCAGATTCTCCAAACTCTGCCAATGTGAATGTGGGGTTCAGCAAAGATTTCAACAACAGGTCAGCGGTCTTTGATTACGGCTTTAAAGCCGATGTGTTGCTACAGACCTATGATAATAAGACGAAGACTTATTTTCACGAAGCTTATCTGAAAGCCCGCCTTTCTATTTTGGATCTTATTGTAGGGGCACGGGAAGAACATCTGGGTACTCAGGATTCCAGTTTGTCCTGTGGTGGTTTTCTGTTCTCCAAAAATGCCCGCCCCATGCCCAAAATCACCCTTGGAATAGAACGTTTCACCCCCGTCCCTTTTACCAAAGGCTATATGGAAGTAAAAGGGGCTGTGGCACACGGTTGGTTTTCAGATAATATTGCTGTTACAAATTTACTACTTCATCATAAATATATTTACTTTAGGGTGGGCGGGAGCTTGCCCTTTCATTTTCAGTATGGCGTAGACCATGTGGCGCAGTGGGGTGGTAATGTGCCGGGAATGGGGCAGCAGCCTACCTCATTTAGTGATTATCTGAGAATAGTAATGGGTAGTTCTGGTGGTACAGATGCACTAATTGGAGATAGAATTAACGCATTGGGTAATCATATTCTTTCGCAGAGTATGAAGGTGGATTATCGGATTTCTGACATTACAGTGAGTGGTTACTGGCAGAATATATCGGAGGACAGTCCTAAATTTATGACCAATACGATGAATAAACCCGATGGGCTATGGGGCGTTTCTATTCGGAATAATGGGTTCCCTATCATCAAAGGACTAGTCTATGAGTATCTGAACAGCACCGATCAATCAGGTCCGTTTCATGATAAAGACGGAATAGTGTATGGTGGAGCCGATGGATATTTCACCAATGGTGTCTACCAAGCTGGCTGGACATATTTTTCTAGAACCATTGGAACCCCATTTATATCTTCTCCAATTTATAATAATACGACAGTACGTATCATAAATA
>Ga0302288_1000793_pt1 | contig 23216 bp, 20 predicted proteins | sample III_Fen_N1_1_FD_194549 | JGI IMG/M metagenome (GOLD analysis project Ga0302288, IMG submission 194549) | Peat permafrost microbial communities from Stordalen Mire near Abisko, Sweden - III_Fen_N1_1 | ecosystem: Environmental > Terrestrial > Soil > Wetlands > Permafrost | place: Sweden: Abisko...
CAACCTGTACAGGTGAGATTCGTATATTGGATATATGGGAAGTGTTATTCTTTATTTTTAAAATTTGTTTGCTGTGTTTCGCTCCAACAAGGTCATTATAATCCAGATAAACCTGAATATCAGTCGGCGCCAACGTATAAAACTGACTTAGTCCTACTGTATAAGTCGCATTTACAAAAGCCGGAAATGTACGGACCGACAACTTCTGAGGGCAATTTATAGCAATAATCGGTATTTGTACTTTCCGTTCGGTAAAAGGTTCTACAAAAACACTGACTTTCGTTTGATTTACCGAAAAACGAACATTTTTGATTGGTTTTAATTTACACCAGGCATACGTGGTATCGTTTAAATTTTTCAGTTCAAGATTTTCAGTTCGAACGAATTTCATGGCATCTAAAATTCGGTTTGGACCAAAAACAGTAACCGTCTTTGGGTCAAGCAGAACGTTATTACTCAACATATACTGGTGAGCAAATTCAATTTTTGAATACAGCTTTATTGGCAATGTTTTTACACCTAATTTTTCATACTGAATTAAAATTGAATCCGGATTTGTATTCAACAATGTAGTGGATGGTTTCAGGTACCGCCTGATTCTACCACTCAATAAATCGGGAGTAATCAGGATTTCTCCTTTTTGATAAAACACCCGGCTTAAATCAATGGTAAGCGGTGTGACATGCTTCTTTGTATATTCAAATAGAAATTTTCCCTTATCTTTTATATTTAATGATATTACTGAAGGCGGAGAATTGGTAATGGCCACATTGATCGGAATGCCGACATACCTGACAGGAATCACTATATTGGTTTCACGTTCCTTATCTAATCCATGTACAAACCAGAACGTTGAGGATAGCACAAGAAAAAACAAAAAGCTTAAAATATCTTTCGTGAAAAAGAATGATTTAAGCTTTTTAAGGTTATAACTGAGAAAATTTGAGCTTTTTTTTTCAGCCATCGAACTGATTATTTTGTCGGAGTTTGAATATCCTCGGCTGTTGCAAAAACGGAGTTTTTATCAACTTTAATACGAACATTTTCAGCTATTTCAACAATTACTGTCGTGTCTTTTAATTCTTTTACTTTACCATAAATACCACCCGAGGTAACTACTTTATCACCGACTTGCATGGCTTCACGTTGTTTCTTAATTTCTTTCTGACGTTTGCTTTGTGGACGAATCATAAAGAAATAGAACACCACAAAAATCAAAACCATCATCAGAATTCCTGAATAACTGCTTGCACCACCTGCTGCAGGAGCGGCTGCTTGTAACAAAATGCTTAATAGATTCATTTCTTTTCTTTTTTATTAATTTATATGTGCAAAAATAGTTTATTATTTTTTCTTATCCGTAAACATCACTACTTTAATCAATTTATTATCTGCTTTCAATTGCCCAACGATATTGTCGAGGACACCGTTAATGAACGTTCCGCTTTTTTCTGTACTGTAGGTCTTTGCGATCTCTATATATTCATTTAAAGTAACGTTTACCGGAATTGTCGGAAAATCCAGCAATTCGGCTAATGCCACTTCCATAATGACAATGTCCATAAATGCAATCCTGTCAATTTCCCAGTTTTTTGTGTTTACATCAATCATTTCACGAAGTTGGGGACCTTTTGTTAATACACTTCGTATCAGCTTACTTGCAAAATCAATATCTTCCTGGTCTTTGAACATAGGCAATAACTCCTGCTCGTCCCCTTTTGATGCATCAAACCGTTTGATAGTCTTGATAACAAAACTTACCACCATCTCAATATCATCGGTCCAGTAAATACTTTGATCCTGAATGGAATCATCCAGTTCTTCATTTTGCAGGATAACTTTTTTGAAAATTTTACGCCAAATATCTTTATCGGCGGCATAATCTACAGTTTCAGCATTCATATAATCCGAATAGAATTCGGTACAAATTACTTCTTCAAAAAGTTCTTTAATTACTTCGGGATAATTTACCCAAGAGAGTTTATGTTCTGTCAGGTATTCATTGAATTGTACATTTATTGAAAGTTGCGCTATAAATGAATTATCAATAAAACGGGTATTTGGATTTAAATCTTCTTCCGTCGGACGAAGTCTGTTTCGTTTCGTTTCAATCCGATCGGATGCATATCTCGTTATTTCAACTGACAACTGTAGCAGATGATAATACAAATCATACGTTTTCTCGATACTGTGAAACAATTCTTTTTCGGCGATAGGCAACGATTTGCTATCGCTTTTATAATAGGAATATAAGATTTGAACAATCTTAATACGCAATAATACTCGATTAATCATAAAATAAAGTGAACGCTTTTAATTATGCAGAATCAATTATGCATAATTCATTATTATTTAAATTGTTGAAAGAAAATAAACTGACTGAAAAAGTAAGAATCTCTAAATTAAATTTTTTGCTTATTTCTGTGCAAAGATAGTAATTTTTAAGCGACACATATTCACTCAAAGGAACAATTAATTATTAAGTATATTTAAACTAACCAGGGAAACCGGAAACAAGGTTCATTATATAAACAATAATCTGCAATTCCATTCACAGCCAATGTCTTAACATCCGCAGCCTCTGAAAGCAATTCTTTTGCAAATTCAAGTGTAGTACCTGTTTTTACACGATCGTCTACCAATAAAATTTTTTTTCCTTTAAAATCAAAATCAATTTCTTCCAGTAATTTGGGTTTGTCGTACAACTTATTTTGCATGGCATCCCTCAAATTAAGTTTCAACAAATGATATTCACACCCCAATCGTTGATTGATCATTGCAGCAGGTATGATTCCACCATTAGCTATTGCTACCACCATGTCAAATGTTTCAGGTATTTCAATTGTCCGAACCCGTTCCAATACTTCATCAAAAGATTTCATCCCTAATTTTGATTTACAATTTATTCATTTACTATTTACAATTGAACAGAGTAACTGATTTACAATTTTATAATAAACCATTACTTTAAACTATTTATTATAAACTATAAACTAAACATTCTTCAAAGCTTTCAAACAGAAATATCCACCCACCAGTTGAAGAATGATTCCCGGGAAACCAAGTACAATATCCTGCATAGCGGCGGCAAAACTGCCTGTTAAAGCAAATTCGGCCATCATGCCAAATCCCTGATAGAATAGTATGACAATCAGTAAACTTTGTATTTTAATTTGTTTGGTTCGTTGTGCCATATAACTTGCTGCAACTGCCAACAGAGTCGATTTTATCAAAATAATGGTAAGCATTTCTGCTGCAGGCATGCCAAAAAGTGCATGATTAATAAGCGGTGAAGCCACTGCCGTTAGTAATCCTGTAAAGAAACCATACTTATAAGCTGCAATAAGTGTAAAGAAATAAATCGGCAATAACATTTGGCCACCTTGAGGAATTAAATGGCAAATTTGTGGTAAGATTATGTTTCCTGCAATAAAAAGAAGGGCATAAGCATATGATTTTACATCAAAAGCTTTTAATGAGTAGAGTTTAATTGTAGATTCCATGTTTAGAATATATTTAATTAGATTAATAGAAAAGTTTTATACAACTATCAAGTATTTTAAAATCAAAACTATTCAAATCAATGGCTTTGTTTATCGACTTCTTTCAGTTCTTTCACTGAAAAGGAGTTACAAAAATAAGAATATTTTTTGCTTTTTATCCCAATCTACAGGTGAAAAATCAATTAAATTACCAAAACATTGGATAATAGTATATTAATTCTTGTTAGAATCCTAAAATTTGAACGCATGATGTATTGTATCCGGGCAATTTTGAGTAATTTTGAAAATCATAAATGTGTGTGATAAAATTATTTTCATGTATTTCAACAATAAAGCCTGTTTTATTTGATGATTTGAAAAAAAATACAGAAATTTGAGGTCTCTAATCAAAAGGATAAATTAATTGGTGTGATGTTGGAATAAATGTTCAAAATTGAAGAAAATATGCAGTATTGAAATTACTAAATTAAAAACTAGGATTTGAAATTTTATAACTGTTTACATAAAAATCAGAGGAATTATGGAAGTAGAGAAAAAGAAATTTGAACTGGAGAAGAAGGATAACGAAATAATCTATTCTAAAGCGATCAAGGCAGGAAAGAGAATTTATTACCTTGATGTAAAGAAGAGTCGTAATGATGACTTGTTTTTAGCTATCACCGAAAGCAAGAAAAAGGTTGTCGGTCACGAAGATGATGTGCAGGTCACTTACGAAAAGCACAAGATATTCCTTTATAAAGAAGACTTTGATAAATTTGTTGAAGGATTGCAGGATGTGGTTGGTTTTATCAATCGCGAACAGGGTGTAGCGACACCACGCTCGGAAGAAACTCCTGAAATAGAAGTGAAAGAACCGGAGGTTACCGAAGAGACAAAATCTAAAAGTTTCTTTGATAAATTTAAATTTTAATAAGAACATAGAACAATGAACAAAGATAATAGACATAGATTTTGAAAGTATTTCAGTTCGAATGTCTTTGTTCTTTTGTCTTTTGTCTTATTTCTTTGTTCTCAAATAATAAATAAATGAAATCTTTTGCAAGTGATAATTACTCAGGCATACATCCTGAGATCTTTCAAGCTATCCAACGTGCCAACACCCTTCACCAAATTTCGTATGGTGATGATTTTTTTACTAAGGAAGCAAATCTTATTTTTGAAAAGACTTTCGGAAAAGTGGATGTACTCTATACATTTAACGGTACCGGAGCAAACGTAACCTGCCTGAAATGCTGCACATTGCCGTTTCAGGCTGTTATTTGTTCGGAATATGCCCACATTCTGGCTGACGAGTGCGGCGCACCAACCCAAAGCATTGGCTGTTCCCTTCTGCCACTCAAAACAGCCGATGGCAAACTGACACCAGATTTGATAAAACCGTTACTCAATCGCATCGGTAACGTTCACAACACGCAACCAAAAGTTATTTCAATCAGTCAAAGCACAGAGCTTGGAACTGTCTATTCAATAGCCGAATTGAAAAACCTGTGCGATTTCGCACATGAACATGGTATGTATGTCCATCTGGATGGGGCACGTATTTCGAATGCGGTTGCCACGCTGGGTGTCACCCTGAAAGAGGCCACTGTGGATTGCGGAGTAGACATTATGAGCTTTGGTGGAACGAAAAACGGATTAATGATTGGTGAAGCTGTACTGATATTCAATGATGAATTAAAAGCCAATGCACCTTATTTTCATAAACAAACAGCGCAGTTGTTTTCAAAGAATCGCTTTATTGCCACACAGTTTACCGCCTTACTTACCAACGATCTCTGGTTACGCATGGCTACCCATTCAAATAAAATGGCTCACTTGCTTGCCTCCAAAGTAAAAATGATACCCGGATTGAAAGTCACTCAAAATGTGGATGCAAATGCCATATTTGCCATTATACCGGTCCATACTATCGAACCTCTGAGAAGTAAATACCCGTTTTATGAATGGGACGCACAAACTCATGAACAAAGGTGGATGTGTTCGTTCGATACTACAGAAGAAGAAGTTATTGAATTTGTTACAACTTTGAAAAGTCTGATGTAAATCCGGCAATTAAATTTTAAGGGACGGATACTTTTTCGTCTCTTTTTTTTTCTAGTAATATTCTGTTTTCAAAACAAAAATATCAAGTCAAATATTATAAACTCTAAGAAAATTATTATGGAAAAAGAGACCGGCAATACATTTTCCCAAACCATTCGGATTACCGAAAACCAAACAGCCATTCATTACGGTTCAGGGCTACTTCCTGTTTTTGCGACTCCGGCTTTAATAGCACTGATGGAAAATACTGCCATGCAGCTGATTACTCTTCCTGAAGGTTGCTCAAGCGTTGGTATCTCAATAAATATGCAACATCTGAAAGCAAGTCCTGTCGGAGCTGATATTCATTGTACTGCTACTCTGACCGGTGTTGAAGGACGAAAATACACTTTCGAAATCATTGCTACCGACAATCAGTTGCAGCTTGTTGGGAAAGCTATTCATGAACGGGTAATTGTAGAGATTGATCGGTTTATGAGTAAAATTGCTTGAATGTAGATTCAGTTAATCGTTGAAAAGCATAATTGCAGGATTAAATGATTTTGATGACAATTATAACCATGCAGATTGAAAGATTAAAAAAGCCCTTCGTATAAATACGAAGGGCTTTTTTAATGTCTTTTTCACACTGCTTATGCTCCCCTTTTCATAAGAAGAGATGGTGGGATATTTATACTACATAAGTTGTCGATGCGGTATCTCCTCCCCTGCCTGTCCAGTTGGTATGGAAAAACTGACCTCTTGGTTGGTCAATCCGTTCGTAAGTATGAGCCCCGAAATAATCGCGTTGTGCCTGTAACAGGTTAGCCGGCAACCGTTCACTGCGCAATCCGTCAAAATAGCAGAGTGCTGATGTCAGTGCCGGTACAGGTATTCCATTTGTCAATGCAGTTGCACACACCCGTCGCCATCCTGCCTGAGCTTTTTCAACAATTTCTTTGAAATAAGGATCCAACAAGAGGTTTTCAAGTCCGGGATTTGTATCAAAAGCTTTTTTAATATCAGCGAGGAATACCGAACGTATGATACATCCTCCGCGCCACATCAATGCGATGCCACCGTAGTTCAGATTCCACTTGTATTCTTTGGCTGCCTCCATCATCAGGTTATATCCCTGGGCATACGAAATAATTTTTGCTCCAAATAAAGCATCCTTCAAATCGGATATCAATTGTACCCTGTCGCCCGTAAAAATAACTTCAGGTCCATGAAGAGCTTTTGAGGCCAGCACACGCATATCTTTCTGTGCCGACAGGCAACGTGCAAATACCGATTCACCGATTAATGTCAGTGGAATACCAAAGTCAAGAGCAGTAACTGCTGTCCATTTACCGGTGCCTTTTTGTCCTGCCGTATCCAGTATTTTTTCAACCAATGCTTCTCCTTTTTCGTCTTTAAAGCCCAGTATATCACGGGTTATTTCAATTAGATACGAATCCAGGTCACCTTTATTCCATTCTTCAAACACATCATGCATTTCGTCAGGATTCAATCCCAGCAATTCTTTCATTAACTGATAGGCTTCACAGATTATCTGCATATCACCATATTCAATACCGTTGTGTACCATTTTCACAAAGTGACCGGCACCACCTTCACCAACCCAGTCACAACACGGAGTACCATCTTCCACCTTAGCCGAAACAGCCTGAAAGATCTCTTTAACTTCAGGCCATGCAGCAGGTGAACCTCCGGGCATTAATGAAGGTCCGAGTAATGCACCTTCTTCACCACCCGAAACGCCGGTGCCAATATAAAGAAATCCTTTACTTTCAACATAGTTTACACGACGAATGGTATCCGGATAATGCGAATTTCCGCCGTCTATAATGATATCACCGGCTTCCAGGTGTGGAAGAATCAGTTCGATAAAATCATCCACCGGTTTACCGGCTTTTACCAGCATCATTACTTTGCGGGGTTTTTCAAGTGAAGCACAAAGTTCTTCGATCGAATGTGTTCCAATGAAATTTTTCCCGGCTCCCCTGTTGGCCATAAATTCATCCACACGAGCTGTGGTACGATTGAAAACTGCTACGGTAAAGCCTTTGCTTTCCATGTTCAGGACCAGGTTTTCGCCCATTACTGCTAACCCGATTAATCCAATATCTGCCAGTTGTTTCATATAAAAGTAGTTGTTATATAAAGTTTATATTTTCTGAACAATCTTAAAGCCCAGTTTTTCAAGTATTTCAAGTTCGTTACTTCCTACATTCACGGCAAGAATAGTATATGCCGGAAATTCACGACGTGTCGGATAATCACCGCGCAGTTGTTCAAACAGTGCAGGATCATTTCTAAAAAGCAAATCATCATTTTGAATATCATAGGTCGAAAGGATAGCGGTTGAAATGATCTCCGGCCCTGTCATTTCTGCTCCATCAAGCTCAATAATGGGATGTGTTGGTAATTCAACCCCTGCGGGCTGCCAATTGTTCATTCCTAATCCGAAATAATTACTGATAGCTGCAACACTCATCTGTGTTCCGGTTGCTTTTCCGTCTTTCGAATATCCTGCAATATGGGGAGTTGCCAGCTCGGTCATGGCAAGTAATTCAAGATCAATCTCCGGTTCATGTTCCCAGCAATCACATACCAGACCGGAAAGCTGTCCTGATTTCAATGCTTTTTTTACGGCATCGGTATCCAGCACTTCACCCCGGCATGAATTAATCAATATTGGTTTCAGCTTGAGGGACGAAAAGAATATTTCGTTTCCAAGATGAAAGGTAACATCTTCACCTTTAGTATTCAACGGCACATGAAGGGTGATAATATCGGCTTCATCCTTAATTTTATCAATACTTACAAAATCATCCGGTCCTTCCGCACGCTCCCGGGGAGGATCATTCAAGAGAACTTTCATTCCGAATAATCTGCAAATGTTGGCTACTTTACTTCCGACATTCCCCACTCCCACTATTCCGATGCAAAGGTCTTTCAGTTGTAGTTTTTTCCTTTTTGCCAGCACCATAAGTGCCGAAGCGATATATTGTTCCACCGATTTGGAATTACATCCCGGTGCGTTGGTCCATTTAATACCTGCTTTATCACAATACTCCGTATCGATATGATCGTACCCGATCGTAGCAGTAGCGATAAATTTTACAGATGAACCTTTCAATAGCTTTTCATTACAACCGGTTCTGGTACGTGTTACGATAACATCAGCATCTTTCACCACTTCACTCGTAGTCTTTGGACCAGGTAAGTAGATCACTTCTGCCACTCTTTCAAATGCACCCCGGATATACGGAATTTTATCATCAATTATTATCTTCATCTTTTTCTTTATTGTCTTAAATAGTAAATAGTAAATGAATAAATAGTAAATATTTAATATTCAAATTTTATCACAATACTCCGTATCGATATGATCGTACCCGATCGTAGCAGTAGCGATAAATTTTACAGATGAACCTTTCAATAGCTTTTCATTACAACCGGTTCTGGTACGTGTTACGATAACATCAGCATCTTTCACCACTTCACTCGTAGTCTTTGGACCAGGTAAGTAGATCACTTCTGCCACTCTTTCAAATGCACCCCGGATATACGGAATTTTATCATCAATTATTATCTTCATCTTTTTCTTTATTGTCTTAAATAGTAAATGTTTTTGTCTTAAATAGTAAATAGTAAATAGTAAATGAAAAAATAGTAAATGATTTAATATTCAAATCGATCCTTAAACGCCCACAATCCCAAAGCTGGATTTGAGATATAAAAAATTTCTTCACCATCCGCCATGGTGTTGTATCCATCCCTTAGTTTTGAAGGATTATACCTGGAGGTCATTTCATCAATATCGGCATATCCGAAACCCACACTCTCTATTTCAGTTTGTGTCAGGTTTTCAGTTCCTTTTCCGGGGCAGTACGTGATGCTGAATCGTCCTTCCGATGATCCATGAATCAGGTGGGCAGCAGCACTCAGGTTGTTGCGTAACTCCACATTTTCGTCACAGGCTTTCAGGGTGGCCGGTGTTCCAAAATAACCGTATTTACGGATCAACCGGTCGATTTCCTTGTCTTCACCGAATTCTTTCAATGCCGGAGCCAGTACAATCAATTCTCCGGCATCATCAATTGCCATGCGGGTACGGTAAATAGATTTATTCCCTAGCCAGGTGCTTTTGAATTCTGTGGGATCGAGATAGACCACAACTTTTTTCAAAGGCTTATCCAGCATTTCGAAATTCACCAGTAAAGCCAGCTTTGCAGCTTTATCAAACACTTCAAAATCATCACCGATAAACAATCCGCGTGTTTTTATCCTGCCATCTGTTTTATCAAGTCCAACCACCGTTTGTACATATACAATTGGAAGGTTGTTGGTGAAATTTTCAGAGGCATAATTAAAGATCCGTCGAACCGGTGTATCGGCATGACCCATCATTCGTTCCATCCCGTAGGCAGCACCTACAAAATGGCTTTTGTTGATACCTTCTACTCCACCGGTTCCCACAAAAATATTCTTATTGTAGTTTGCCATTCCTACCACTTCGTGTGGTACCACCTGACCAATGGATAGTATTAAATCAAAGTTACCTTCCAGCAACAATCTGTTCACCTGTGCTGGCCATGGAAACTCCACGGCACCCTCCGAAACTTCCTTTACAAATTCTGCCGGTACAATCCCTACCGTCACCACATCATTCCTCCAGTCGTGCTCACGAATCAACGATGCCGGCATGTGTCCGAACATATGGCTGATCTGGGGTGCTGTCATGGGCGAATGCGTTCCCAGTGCAGGCAATACATCAGTCAGTGTTTCCCCGTAATACTGCCAGACAAATTCTGTCAGTTCCCCTGCCCTGCTTGGTAAACGCGTATAATCCGGTGGAATTGCAAGTACTTTGCGTTTCTTACCTATTTTTTCCAATGCCTCAAACAACCCTTTTTTAAGGTCGTCAGCATTTAAATCCTGGTCGATGGAACCTGTTTCGTAATATATCATTTTATTTACTATTTTATCATTTACTATTTAAATCATTTACTATTTATTCATTTACTATTTACTATTTAAGACAAAACATTTACCATTAAAAAAACAAATCAATTGATCTATTAATTAAATCTACATTTTTAATTTAACAATAATGGAAATAGTAAATAGTAAATCAACTTCCAGGTTTATCATTTTTTGGATTAATTTTTTTCTTCATAGTCGTTATTGAACTTACAATGATTTTCAATAACTCATTGTTTTCATTGATTAAATCTTTTAATAAATTCTCCTTGATTAATTCTGATTGAATTATTAATTCTAACCAATAAAGCGTTTCATCTAATTCTTCTTCAACCATTTTCAATTTATTCAGAAAATCTTTATCAGATTTACCCAAACAAGCTGATCTATAATTTGCACCGGGAGAAGTACCTGATCTGATAATTTGATTTCCCAGTGTTTTACCGGTAATGTTGTTTGGTAGACTTTCTGTTAGTTTGATTATTCGTAATGCAAAAGTTTGCAATCGTTTCTTTAGTTCTATGGCATTCATCTTTTATAATAATTTTAAATGAATAATCAGTGAATAAAAAAATTTCAATTATAAATAGCAACTATTTTTATTTTCTTAAATAGTAAATGAATAAATAGTAAATGTCTTTTTCTTAAATAGTAAATAGTAAATGAATAAATAGTAAATGTCTTAAATAGTAAATAGTAAATGAATAAATAGTAAATTCTTTTTTATCTTTTCACCCGTGCATTTCCGTCACACACACTCCATATCATTTCCTCATCGGCCGGTTGTGCATAATCAGTCAGGAAGGTAGTAGCCAAAGCTCCTGATGCCCAACCAAACTGTGCCCATTTTTCCGAATCCCAGCCTTTGAGTATCGCATACAACAATCCACCGACAAAACCATCACCGCCCCCAATACGGTCGAGGACATTGATCTTGCGGGGCTCAATCACATTCCATGTTTCACCATCCAACAGGATAGCTCCCCAGAGATGTTCGTTGGTACTGATCACCTGCCGCAAGGTCGTGGCATATACCGATGCATTCGGGAATGCTGTTTTTACCCGGCCAATCATACCTTTAAAACCTTCTATCTGCGCATCTATTCCTTTTCCACCTGCTTCGGGACCTTCTATGCCCAGGCAGAGCTGAAAATCTTCTTCATTTCCAATCAGGATATCCGCCAACGAAGCAATCTCAGTAAAGATAGTTCGCAACTCCTGATCACGACCTTTCCAGAATGAAGCCCGGTAATTTAAGTCAAACGAGATACGTGTTCCGTTCTTCTTGGCAAATCGTGCCAGTTGAAGGCAAAAATCACTTGTTTCAGGCGACAAAGCACCAATTAATCCGGATAAATGGAGGATCTGTACCCCTTCTGTAGCAAATATACGATTAAGATCGAAATCTTTTACATTTAATGTTCGTCCTACTTCACCGGCACGGTCGTTTAATACACGTGGCCCCCTTGAACCAAACCCGCTGTCCGTAATATTGAATTGATGACGATATCCCCAGGGATCACCCTGTGCCACTTCCGGACCTTCATAATCCATATGGCGGCTTTTCAGATCGCTTTTAATAAGTTGGGCTATCGGACTGTCTTTTACAAAAGTAGTCAATACTTTTACCGGAAGTCCCAGATAAGAAGAAATACTGGCTACATTGGTTTCTGCACTGGTAGCCTGCATTTCATACAAATGACTGCTGTGAACAGGTTGCCCGTTCACCGGAGTAATGCGGATTCCCATACTGGTAGCTACCAATAGAGAATATGCGCCATCTTTTTTTAATTCTATGCTCATGATTGGTAAAAAGTTTAAAGAGTTTGAAGAGTTTGAAGAGTTTGAAGAGTTTGAAAAGTTTCGTGTTACGTGTTACGTGTTACGTGTTCCACGTTTCGGGTTGATTAGTCAAATGGTTAATTGGTTAAATCATCGACAAATAGTAAATAGTAAATGAATAAATAGTAAATGAATGTAAGAATAAATAGTAAATTAAAATAATGTTCTTGCAATCCCCATTTCCAGTCCCCTCAGTTCGGCCATTCCCCGGAGCATACCGATACCTGAATATCCCGGATTTGTTTTCTTGTGTAAGTCGTCCAGCATTTGATGTCCGTGATCAGGACGCATGGGGATATTCCGTTTATAGGTATATTCCACTACCAACAAAGCTTTCATGGCTTCATACATATCCACATCCCCTTCCAGGTGGTTGTCTTCGTAGAAATCGCCTTCTGCATCCCGTTTCGTACTCCTGAAATGCACATAATACAATCGCTCCCCAAACTCCCGCAACATGGATGTCAGGTCATTTACCGAGGATACGCCGAAAGAACCTGTACACAAACAGATTCCATTAGCCAGGCTTGGAACGGCTGCAAAGAGCTTACGGACATCGGCGGCTGTACTTAAAATACGCGGCAGCCCTAATATGGAACGGGGTGGATCATCCGGATGGATAGCCAGCCTTACACCTGCCTGATCGGCTACAAAGGCAATTTCATTGATAAAATAAAACAAATTGTTTCGCAACTGATCTTCATTGATATTCTTATAGGTGTCCAGTGCTTCCTGGAATTGTTCAATGCTGAAACTCTCTTCTGCACCGGGCAGACCGGCTATCATATTCCTTGTCAGCAATTCTTTTTCGGAATTACTCATCCCGTCAAAACGTTTTTTTGCTTTGGTCTTCTGTTCTTCGGTATAGTCATTTCCGGCATTAGGACGTTTCAGGATAAACAGGTCGAAAGCTACAAAAGCAGCCATCTCGAATCGCAATGCCTTTGAGCCATCGGGCATAGTATATGCCAGGTCGGTTCTGGTCCAGTCAAGTACGGGCATAAAATTGTACGTTACAATGCGGATGTCACATTCTGCCAGGTTGCGAATCGACTGTTTATAATTTTCAATATACAGCTTATAATTACCTGACCTTTTTTTAATATCCTCGTGTACCGGGACACTTTCCACGACCGACCAGATAAGTCCGGCATCGGCTACGATCTTTTTTCGCTCTTTAATAGCGGTTACGGGCCATACTTCACCGTTTGGAATCTGATGCAGTGCAGTCACAATGTCTGTGGCTCCTGCTTGTCTAATGTCTGCCAGCGATACCGGATCATTCGGACCGTACCATCGCCAGGATTGTTTACATAAATACATACTTAAAATTGATTTGGATGTTCCTGCATCTTTCTTAATACCTAAAAAGAAAGTGAAGGCATCACATTTGTTAATTAATTAAATCACTCCTGACCACTAAACAAGCTGTGTAAAAACGAATAAAGTTGAATAAATTACTTACGAATTGAAAGTTCAGCTATTTATTAAATAAGGTGAATAAGGTTAGGTTTAGTGGGTGATTGGTTTTCTACTAAGGTTTAATACCTGAAAATAAGGTTTTTAAAGAATACATCCTATTTATATTTGTCAACCTCAGTAAAAATGAATCCTCACTATTTCTAAACTTTATTCCCTAATTTAAATGTTAATTATCAATTTGATAGTATTTGTTTTTTTAATTTTCTTTTTTACACAGCATCTAAAGGGGGATACACATTACAACCGTCTTTTATACCTTATCCTTTAAAACGAAAAGACTTTCACATAAAATATTGATATTTCTGTCAGCGAACGGACTTGAGGCGGTATTTAGGCAATTAATTTTATTCGAAGTTTATTTGAACAGTGATGTTATAAACTTCAAGTGTTCCGCCCCATATTGTGTTTATAAGGAGATTTTTTTATTCTTCACTTTTGCCGCCCCAAGCCCCTAAAGGGGATGTAAAGTTAGTCCCGTCTCCTAAACTAAACTACACACTTTTCTAATGTTTAATGGTTTTTCCTCTAAAAATTTATTTATAACAAGATAAACTTTTTATACTGATCTTCTCTTAGCCATATTTTTTTTCTAAACAAATACTTCAGTTATCTCACTCTTAACATCCAATATTCCACTACTTATAAACAAATACCTCAAGTATCCCACTCTTTAAAATCTCTTAAACACTAATTCCATTAATTAAATACTATGTAATCCCACTCTTCACATCCCCTTCAGGGGCTTGGGGTGGCTTTAAGGCAGTTCATTTAATTAAATCAAATTATAGCCTCAAGTATCCCACTCTTCAAATCTCCGTTAGCTAACGGATTAGGGGTTCTCTTACATAATTGTAACCTCAGTTATCCCACTCTTAACAACCCCTTTAGGGGATAGGGGTTCTCTTTTATATACAATACACATCAAACCCTCCATCAATCACCGTCAATGTACCGGTAACAAATTTAGAGGCTTCGCTTGATAACCAATGCAGTGTTCCAAACAATTCTTCAGGTTGACCGAAACGGCCGAATGGTGTGTGGGCAATGATCTTATGGCCTCTTGCAGTCAGCGATCCATCAGGATTGGTCATTAGGGTTCGGTTTTGTTCTGTCAGGAAAAAACCCGGTGCCATGGCATTGACACGTAGTCCTTCACCGAATTTGGTAGCCAGTTCGGTAGCCATGTATTTAGTAAAATTCGTTACGGCTGCTTTTGATGCACCGTATCCTACTACGCGTGTCAATGGACGAAGGGCTGATTCGGAAGAAATATTGATTATGCTGCCCTGCTTCTGGTCAGCCATTACTTTCGCAAAAACCATGGTAGGCATTACCGTGCCAAAGAGGTTTAAATCCACAACCTTGCGGAATGCTTCCACATCCAGGTCAAAGATAGTCTTATCATCAGCAATCGTTGCTCCGGCCATATTTCCACCAGCTGCATTTACCAGTATATCAATCCGGCCATACCGGGCAAGAATGTCTTTAGAGTTTTGTTCCAGCACTTCTTTATTCAATACGTCGGTATATAGGAACATCGCATCATGCCCTTTCGATGTAAGGTCGCCTTCCAGTTTCTTTCCTGCAGGAACGTCCCTATCCAGTACAACAACTTTCACTCCCTGTTCGCAAAGATACTCTGCCATTCCGCGGCCTAAAATACCACAACCACCTGTGATAATAGCCACTTTGTTTTTTACATTAAATAAATCTTTCATATTATTAAAATAAAAATTAAATCGAATTTAAACGAATTATACGAATGAATTCGAAATTGATGAATAACTTTTTTCCAGTTTTTATTTATTTTTTGCATTGTTCAACGAATGAATTGAAACAAGAAAAATGATACGTCTTATTTTCGTTTTCATTGTTGGAAATAATTTCTTTGTTCTTATGTAAATGGAACAATATAATGTCTTGTTTTATTTCGTCAACTAATATGACCTCTCCCCCTGCCCTCTCCCAAGGAGAGGGTGATAGAGCCGAGGGTTAATGAAGTTTTATTTAATTGAATAGGACATTATATATTTCCTACTACTTATGTCCTTGTCACTACAAGTTAAACAACCTTTTTAAGTGGCGTTCATAGATATTTTCTTCAACACACGTTCCGATCACACCGGCAAATTTGTCCAACAGATCGGTATAATTTGTACCCATTTCGGCTGCTACTTTATAGGCGACATGTATTAACTGCCGAAAATTCGGATTGTAGTCGGGATGTCCGGGAATATGTCTTAACGTATTGGCAAATTTCTCACTCGACCACGTATTTACTTCTTCTACTGAAGGGAGTTTCTTGTCGTCAATGTCAATTACATCAGCATAGGGAGCACACAATTCATCTTTTCGACCCAACGAATGGGCATATATATATTTTGCTGCCACGAGTCCTTCTCCACCGGCAACAGCTAGTCCGATCACTTCTTCGAGCCAGGTAGTGCCTGCCGTTTTCAAATGAAGTCCCTTGTCATATTTCTTAATCACACGGGCCATGACCGGATAAATCGAGAATTTGTCACTTCCCGAATGGATGCTTAACTTCAGTTCTTCCGGAAGACCGAATTCCTTCACTGCAAAATCAAGTACCAGCACATCTTCTTCAAACTCTTTGGCAAACTGATCCACGTTGCCTGTATAATCCACTCCTTTATTGAAACGACCTGTAAATTTAGGGGCAATGGTCTGGACAGGGACACCTTGAATGGCAAGCATTTTCAGTATAAATAATAATTCAACCGGTGTTTGCGGACTTTCAACTTCATCCATCGAAACTTCAGTAATAAAATTACCTGCTCCTTTTGATTTCTTCAGAAACTTATAGATTTCAGAAGCCTGTCCGGTAGCGGCTAAAAAATCTGATGCTATTTTTTTTAATAAATCTACCGTGACAAACAAAGGCTCTTTGAATCCGGGGATAGTTAATTTACCTACATATTTTTCACACGAGGCAACAAAAGAAGTAATATCTTCTTCTTTGCTTTCTTTACCGATAAAGGAGGCAACATCAAGTGTGAAGAAATCTGCTGTAGCCACAAAAGGTGCAACATTTCCCAGGTTAATATGATCGGCATCCACAAAGTATTTACCTTTGAATCCAAGGACTTTCACTGCTTCATCCGCTTCTATGCGTACATCTTCCGGATGCGACAGCACATATTGATGCTCACGGTTCGATTTATTCCACACCGGACTAATGTCAAGTCCCGATTCATTCGCTTTCACTATCGCCCGAAGCTGTGCTACTCCCTGATGCGAAAAGCGGTCTCCTGTGCCAATGCTGTACTTTCCTAATTTCATAATATTTGATGGGTTGATGTGATAATTTGTTGATATGATGATGTGATAATGTGATGATATGATAATGTGTTGATGTGTTGATGTGATAATATGATGATTTGATAATGTGATGATTAAATGAATTGATTGATAATTAAATTAATTGTTAACCTATTATATTTTCATTCAAATAGTAAATAGTAAATGACTAAATAGTAAATGATTTAAATAGTAAATAGTAAATGACTAAATAGTAAATGATTTAAATAGTAAATGACTAAATAGTAAATGCTTTATTCCGTAAATTGAAGATAATCCTCAATATTCTCTTTCAGCAAAATGTCGATCGGGACATAATTAATCTTCTTTATTTCCTGTCTAAAAATAAGTTCGCGACACATATCCCTGACGGAATAATACGCCTGTTTATCGGGCCGTTGTGCGATAAGGCAATTGATGACTCCCTGTTTGAGGTATGTTACATTTTGTTCCAGCAAATCATAACCAATCAACCGTATCTGAGTTTGATTCAATGCTTCCAAATGCATCGCCACCCGGTGAACTTTCGAATTAAAAGTGATGGCAGCCTTTATGTTGGAATAAATCGAAAAAATCTCCTGCAATGCTTTTCTATTCGCATCTTCATCCTCGTTATCAAATACAACGGGTATAATTTTTATTTGACCGATCAACTGATGTTCATCCATATACTCCATAAATCCGTTATTCCGTATCAGAGTCTGGTTCGAAGCCGACCCTTTACGCCGGGTTCTACCGACAATGACCTCGGAGCCTTCCGACAATGAACTTAACAACAATTTAGCAGCGATATAACCGCTTTTGAATGAATTCTGTCCGTAATAGGTAACAAAACCGGCTTCTTCAATTAGTGAGTCGATAAATGAAAATGGAATATTGAGTCGGGACAATTCTTTTATAAATGCCAGCGTTTCGGTTCTAAATACCGGAGCAATTATTACAGCATCCGGAATGTCAGATAGGATAGCATTGGATACAGACACAAATGTCTGGACATCATACTGGTTGAAATACTGTTTTTCGATGCGTACATTGTGATGCATAAAATCCTGTGCAGCTAAATCAAATCCTTTACCGGTCTCTTCCCAGTAATCACCCTTCTGATGATCCGGATACAGACATACAAACCGGTACTGCTTTTTTGATGCCAGTGAACGGGCAAACAGGTTGGGTGTATAATTCATTTCCTCCAACACTTTATTCACCGCTTCCCGGCTCTTTGCCGATACATCACCCCGGTCGTGCAACACCCTGTCTACGGTTCCTTCCGAAACACCAGCCAGAACAGCAATGTCTTTGATTCGTATTTTTTGATTATTCTCTTGCATAATTAGTTGAAAACTGAGATCCCGTGTTCGCACACAGAACTATTTTGACACAAAATTACAACTTATTTTGAATAAACAAAATGTTTTTTACTAACGTGTGCGAACACGGTTACCTGTTTCAACTTGTAAAATTCATGTATCTATCTGTTATAATGATACATAAATACATTCAAAGTAATAAATTCCTTTGAAATTTTGCGATAAATATTTTAAAAAAATAAATTATTTAGTAAAAGGGAGGAAATTAGGGGTCATACTAAAATACAAATAGAGTTATAATTTCAACTAAATAGAGTAAAACGGAGACTGAAAAGCAAATCGAATTCTTTATCAAGGTCAAACTAACGGATTATAGTTGGAATTTATACAATTAATCCCGGTGTATCTCTGCACATATTGGTTTTATAATAGTCTTCGATTGGTTTTCGATTGGTTTAGGTTCGGTTTAGGTAAAAATAAAACATTAATTTTATAATCATTTAAATGCCATATATCTCTATAGATATATGGCATTTATATGATTGATAATTGACTGATAAATGAATGATAAGTGGCAAAAGCCTCGGAACCAAAACCAAACCAAAACCAAAAGAAAACTATTGTAAAACCAATCAGAGTTCAATTAGTATTCAATATTCAAATTAAATAAAAACAAGTTGAATTATAATACTTTTAAATATTAAATTACGTTAATGTGAAAATTATATTTTGTATATTAGACAAAGGATCAAGTGCATTTAACTCGTTAAATATTATGAAATAAAATTCTTTAAGTTCATCCTCCTGCAAAAACCTGTTGTCGTAAGAAGGACACAAAAGCGTTTTACCAGGTTAAATCAATGATTAAATAGAGTTACTTCTCATGCGTTGAAGTTTATTCACAATATATTCTTTTACACTGTGAAATTCTCATCTTGTATACTGGCAAATCCAAAACTCCAAAAATATATAATCATGTTTTATTAAACAGACTACAAAACCTGCTCCTGCTTCATTGATTTCCTCTTTTATCCTTTCAGAAAATTTATTTTGTTTATTAATTCTACTTTACCAAAATTAAAACCGAACCACAACTCCGACAAGTCGGAATCTGCGATAGACACAATAGTTCACAATAGGAATAATGTTTTTGCCAATCTTGTCGAATCGTAAATCTTAAAATACATTTACCGATTTACCTATTGTGTTCTTTGATAATCTGTTTTTGTGACCTATTGTGTCTCTTGTGGTTTTATGTTTTTGTATTGTTTTAATTTAGTAAAGTAAAACTAAATTCAGCATAAATACAGTTTTCTTTCATTTCATTTAAATAATTATCTGAAATGTTGGAGATGTTAATACATTTTCATACTTTTGAAGAAAATATAATTGTACGAATTGGGAGTCCAAAGAATTGGCTTGCAAAGATCATGCTGAAGGTTTATAGACATTGATCAATGCGTATATTTCGTTTTAGATGAGTTGTTTGAAAATTTGTGAAAATAAAATTTACAGAAAAAAAAGTATACAACTAATAATTAAATTTATGAATAAATACATTTTGCTGCTGCTGGTTTTGTTCGTTTTTTCAGTTCATGGTATTGCTCAGGAGAATACTATATTTAAAGGATTAAAGACTCAGAATGATAGTCTGAATTATACGCTTGGTTTTGCAAATGGTGATGGCATTAAAAATTATTATACTAAAATTCCAGTGGAGCAATTAATTCCGGTTTTTATAAAGAACCTGGAACTTGGTTTTTATTCAACTAATAACGAACCTGAAGTAAAAGACTCAACAGCCGAAAATTCCGAAATACGTGAAATGGGTTTAAAGATTGGTGGTACATTGAAAAATCAAGTAGTGACAGGTTTGATGGGTAAACCCGGCCTTAAAGTTGATTTCGAACTTATAAAACAAGGATTACTCGATGGTTTGAGAGGAAATGAAAGGGTGATGAAAGCACAAGAAGTTATTGAATATCTGCCTAAAACAATTAAAAACATTGAAAACAAACAATCTACTCCCGGGAATAAATAAAATAACCATAAAAAGTTTAGATTTTCAATATTTATCTTCCCTCCTTTATTATAATGTAGTGTGAGAGAATAGAACCGTGAATCTGTCAAAAACTGCTAAAATATAAATTTGACCTTGTAAATACAAATATCTTTATCATCGACATCATGAAAAAAATAATTTCTACCGTTTTATTTTGTTTGATTTTTATCAGTATCTATCCACAATCCACTTTAACCATTAAACCGTCCAATCTACAGGCGGGTAAAGAAGTAAGGTATACCTATTCGGGCAAACTTGCCAAAGCCGGAACTGAAGTGACCGTTGGTTTATATACATTGAACAATGGTAGCATGAAACAGGTTAAAATAGAAATTAAGGAAAATAAGATTGAGTGGAAACTGACTATTCCCGATTCCATTGTTTATGTATTATTTCGAATAAGTAACGGAGACGATATTGACAGTAACAATGGAGCAGGTTACGGATTCAATGTATACCAAAAGGAAAAGCCCGTACCCGGAACTTATATCTTACAGGGAATTTTTAATTTAATGGGAATTGATTATGGTATTACTGAAAACGTCAATAATGCTGTCGGATTGATGGAAAAAGAGTATAAATTAAACCCTGAATTAAAGGAGAATGATTTTACAACTACCTGGTATTTGAAAGCCCTGGTAAAGACAACAAACAGGAAAGAGGAAGCAATTGCACTGGCACGTAAAATGTATGCTGGAGCTTTACAAAAAGATACCGATGCTCCAATCATAATGGGCTATTTGTATATATCATATCCTGATAATGCCACACAAAGAGATTCATTGTTAAATGAAGCGGTAAAACTATATCCTAAAAGCAAATTGAGTTTCAGTATAAAAATGAATGAGCTTTTCAAAAATTCTGACCCTGAAAAAGTATTTCAGTTGTACGATTCCCTTTTGAAAGATTTTCCTCAGGAATGTAAGAAAGCACAGGAAAACATAGATCGCGTTCTGACCATCGCTTACCGGAAAAAGAAAGACTATGTAAATTTTGAATATTACCTGGCAAAAAAACAACAAGACAAAGCATTTCAGGCTGAGCAGCTAAACGAAATAGCCTGGGAACTGGCGACAACCAATCAGGATTTACCTGCTGCAAAAGGTTATTCAGAAAGAGCACTGGCACAGATGGATTCACTCTCGAAAGCCGTAAAACCAGTAAATTATCCTCAAGCAGAATGGGAAGAATATCAACGAAAAACGACCGGGAATTACTACGACACCTATGGATACATTTATTATAAATCGGGCAATAAACAAGCAGCTGCTGAAAACCAACAAAAAGCAGTATCACTGACCTCAGGAAAAAACACGTACATCAATGAGCAACTTGTCAAATACCTGATTGAAGACAAACAATCCAAAGAAGCTCTTGCAAAGGCTGAAGAATTTAAAATTGCACAACAGAGCACCGTTAAGATTGATTCTATGTATGTAGTGGCTTATGTGGCAGTAAATGGTTCAACAAAAGGATTGGATGCCGCGAAAGCCAATATTGAGAATCAGATAAAAGAGGCTCCTGATTTCACCCTGAAAACATTGGATGGAAAATCAGTTACACTCTCTTCCCTGAAAGGAAAAATTGTCATCCTTGACCTGTGGGCTACCTGGTGCGGTCCTTGTGTGGCTTCATTTCCAGGGATGCAAAAAGCAGTTGATGCCCTGAAAGATCGTAATGATGTATGTTTCTATTTTATCAACACCTTTGAGCGCTTAAGCCCCGAAGCTCGAATTACTAAAATAGAGGATTTACTGGAAAGTAAAAAGTTGAATTTTAATGTTTTGCTGGACGAACAGGCAGGAAATGATTTTGTGGTAAGCAAACTGTATGGTGTAAATAATATTCCAACAAAAATTATCATTGGCAAAAACGGAAAAATATATACCACTATAACCGGGTATAATGCGAATGAAGAGGAGTTGGTAAAAGAATTGAAATCTATTGTGGATATTTTGAATTAAACAGTTTATTTCTTTTATTTATGGTTTTCTTTTATGCTCAGGGTGGATTGAAAGATTTCTAACCTGACTTAAACTAAAAAAAAGCAAGATAATATATGACAACAGCTTTGATACTTATAGATATTCAGAATGATTATTTTGAAGGAGGAAATATGGAACTCGTTAATCCAGAAAGAGCAGCTGACCATGCTAAATTAATTTTAGAGAGTTTCAGACATAATGGTTTACCCATTATACATATTCAACATATTGCGACAAGTCCTACAGCAACTTTCTTTTTACCGGATACTCCGGGAGCTGACATCCATGATAAGGTGCTACCACTACCTACTGAAAAGACGATTGTAAAACATTTCCCGAATAGTTTCAGGGATACAGAATTATTACACCATTTGAAAATCAATAAGATCGAAAGCCTGGTTATTTGCGGTATGATGACGCATATGTGCATTGATGCCACTACCCGAGCCGCTAAAGATTATGGCTTCAACTGCCTGCTAATCGGAGATGCCTGTGCTACCAGGGACCTTGAAATCAATAACGAAACTGTAAATGCAAAAGATGTACAGAACAGTTTTTTAGCAGCATTGAATTCTTTTTACGCAACGGTAACAACCACTGAATTCTATTTAAGAAAGTATTGAGACAGTCAACTGATACTGAGAATTTCATTCATCACGGAGTCGTTAAAGAAGAATTTAAATGAGATGTTTAAAGTATT
>Ga0302288_1000794_pt1 | contig 23183 bp, 21 predicted proteins | sample III_Fen_N1_1_FD_194549 | JGI IMG/M metagenome (GOLD analysis project Ga0302288, IMG submission 194549) | Peat permafrost microbial communities from Stordalen Mire near Abisko, Sweden - III_Fen_N1_1 | ecosystem: Environmental > Terrestrial > Soil > Wetlands > Permafrost | place: Sweden: Abisko...
TATTGTTGAATCTTGAGGTGCAGCGCACCGATATATTTTTTTGTTCTCAGCAAATTTTAATGCATTAGGTAGAACCAGGGATAATAATTTAAAAGAAATTGAATTTTTTCCCCTGCTACACAAAGTAGTGGGGGAATTTTTTAATATGACTTTAAAATCTTTTCTCCAACTCTTCCAGCGATAAAATGGTGGATATTCTTTTTCCATCCGGTGTAAAATTAGGATTGGCACAGGCAAACAGTCGGTCAATCAAATCACTCATTTCTTCGTTAGACAGTCGCTGTCCCGATTTGATAGAAGCATTTTGAGCCAGCGTCAGAGCGATAGTTTCGTGAATGCCCATAGTAGGATTTAATTCTGTAGTTCTGGTTTGTTCCAGTATTTCAAGCAATAAGTCAATCACACTACCGGTTCCAACATGCGATGAAACCCCTTTTACCTGATACGAATGATTCTCTGTTTTTTCAAAATCGAAACCGATACGTTGCAAATCGGGTAAAATCTGTTCAAAAAACAAATCATCGTCCACACTAAGTTCAAGTATTTCGGGAAAAAGTACCTGCTGCGAAATTCCGTGTGAATTTTCAATTTGGTTCAAAAATAAATCAAACAAAATACGGGTATGAGCCCGCTGTTGGTCAATCAACAGCAATCCCGATTTTATTCCGGTGAGAATATAGCGATTTTTGTATTGAAAATTATCCGCACGGGTTTCTGAGTCACCAATAATTGGTTGATGCTTATAATTTGAAAATGAAGGTGCCGGATGTAGCTCATCATTTGATTTCAAATCAATTGACGAATCAACCGGAAAAGGCTTTTTTTCAAAACCTCCGTATAATTCTTCCCAATCCAGGTTCGGACGCTTGTATCCAGAGTTACCAAAGGGATTATAATTGGGATTGAAGTTTGTTTGTGGAGGGCGAATATTCTCAATATTGACAGCCGTTGGCATATCTAAAGCCCCTTCCTGATCGAAATCGATAGACGGAACCACGTTGAATTTACCCAACGATTCTTTTATGGCTGCCGTAAGAATAGACCAAATGGCTTGTTCATTCTCAAATTTAATTTCTGTTTTGGTAGGATGAATATTAATGTCGATGGACTGCGGATCGACCTCAAAATAAATGAAATAATTTGGACTTTCCGACGCTTGAATCATTTGGCTATAAGCCAGTAATACCGCTTTGTGAAAATAAGGGTGACGCATATAGCGTCCATTCACAAAAAAGTATTGAGTTGCCGATTTTTGAGCATATTCCGGTTTGCCAACATAACCGTGAATGCTCACCAGATTGGTGGACGTTTCAATGGTCAGCAATTGTTGTTGCCAGCGCTTCTTTGAGTTCTTCCCAAAGACGTTTTCAATGCGTATTTTAGTATTTGAAGCCGGGAGGTTGTAAATTTCTTCGTCGCCATCGAAAAACGAAAAATCAACAGACGGATTTACCAAAACGATCCTGTAAAATTCTGTCAGAATATGGCTCTTCTCCACATTGTCACTTTTCAGGAAACGTCGGCGGGCAGGAACGTTAAAAAAGAGATTCTTCACCTGAAACGAAGTTCCCAAATCGCACAAAACCGATTCTTGCTTGAAAACACGTGTTCCGGCCACTTCCACCAATACGCCTAATTCATCTTCAGCACGCCGGGTTCGTAATTCCACTTGCGCCACTGCGGCAATCGAAGCCAACGCCTCACCCCTAAAACCCATGGTGCGTAGAGAAAACAAATCATCAGCAGTTTGAATTTTCGATGTGGCATGTCGTTCAAAAGCCATTCGGGCGTCCGTTTCGCTCATCCCCTTCCCGTTATCAACCACTTGAATCAACGTGCGACCTGCGTCTTTTATTACGATTTGAATAAAAGTTGCACCCGCATCAATCGAATTCTCAACCAACTCTTTTAGCACCGATGCAGGACGTTGAATCACTTCACCGGCTGCAATTTGATTCGCTACCGAATCAGGCAAAAGATGTATTATATCTGACATGAAAAAATAGTAGGTAGTTTATAGTAGGTAGTGTGAAGTAGTTGGTTGATAGTCTTTAGTTGGCAGTAAGCATTTTGAACTCTGAACTACCAACTGCTTACTACCAACTAGATACTAATTAATTGAATTTTCCGTCAAATGTCACATTCATATCGTTCACAAACTGGCGAATGCGTTGCTCTTCTTCTAGTTTGCAAATTAAAAGCACATTATCAGATTCGGCAACAATGTATCCATTCAAATCCTGAATAACAACCAGTTTTTCGGAAGGAAGTGCCACGATATTGTTTGCGCTTTCGTAGAATGCCGTCTTGCATTTTAGTGTTACATTTTCGTGTTCATCTTTGGGCGACATTTCGTAAAGCGAACCCCAGGTTCCAAGATCGGTCCAACCGAAATCGGAACACAACACATGAACATTGGCAGCTTTTTCCATAATCCCGTAATCGATGGAAATATTCGGGCAGGATGGATACATCTGGTCAATAAACTCCTGCTCCTTGTCGGTGTTGAAAAAATCTTTACCTGCAGTAAACTTAGTTGAAACTTCCGGCAATAATTGATCAAAAGCATTTACTATCGTTTGGAGATTCCAAAGAAAAATTCCAGAATTCCAGAAAAATTCGCCTGTTTCATAAAAAATTTGAGCCAAATCGGCATTTGGTTTTTCGGTAAATGTTTTAACGCGTCGTAAATTTGATTCACCTTCGTCAATTTGAATATAGCCATAACCGGTTTCGGGACGGCTTGGTTTGATACCTAGTGTCAAAAGACAATCGTTTTGCTCCACAAATTCCAATCCTGTTTTTATCGTATTCAAAAAATCAACTTCTTTCATAATTAAATGATCCGATGGCGCAACAATAATATTGGCTTTATCGGTCATGGCTTTTATACGATTTATTGCATAAGCAATGCATGGAGCAGTATTCCGTCTGTTAGGCTCCAATAAAATCTGATTTTCTTTAATCATGGGCAGTTGCTCCAAAATCAAATCTTTATAAATCACATTCGAAACAATAAGTATATTCTCGGCAAGAACTAAATTATTAATTCGATCAAATGTCATCTGCAATAATGATCGTCCGGTTCCAAAAAAATCGAGAAATTGTTTGGGACGGTTATTTCTACTAAAAGGCCAGAAACGGCTACCAACCCCGCCTGCCATTATGATACAATAGTTATTTTTCATTATTAAAAAAGTTTGTGTTTTGTTTATTTACAAAAAATCGTACTAAGATACTGTGTTTTTTCGAGGCAACCAAAAAATTTGAATTTCAAAAAATGAGCTCGTATTCTTTTTGAATACAAGCTCAATTTGCTAAGTATAATTATTCGAGTATTTTAGTTGCTTAAATTTTCAATTTAATCCAACGGATCAAATATAATTTTAATTTAGTTATATCTTTCCCAAAAAGTTATAATTTTATATGCCTCAGGATACAAATAAAAATAAGTGCCCACCAAAATTAATAGATGTATTGTATAATCCATCACTACAGTTAAATTGTAATTTACTTCGTTTTTTCCAATATATTTATTTTTTACTTTTCCAGTGAAGTAATCAACTATATAATGTAACACTCCATTAATTAGGCTGTAGATTAGCCCTTGCAGAATTGTCAACCCGAGTAGAATGGGACTTAAAACAATGAAAACCAGTGTATACATTCCAACATGTTCCAATAAATAACGTTTGTTTTCACGTTTTAATTTACTAATACGATTACTTTGAAGAAAGAAACCGGCAAAAACATGCAATAAAAAAATTACGACAAATGTTTTTAACATATATATTTAGTTTTAAGGTGATTATAAAAATTATCTCTAGTAAAATAATGTGGGTTTGAACATAAGAATGTAGCTAATTATCAGAATAGATACATGCAAAGTATAATCAGAAATTACAGTTAACTTATATTTTAAATCGTTTTTCTCAAAGTAAATATTCTTAAATTTACCTGTGATATAATCAACTATTAAATGTAAGACTCCATTTATTAAACTAAAAATCAGCCCTTCAACAACGGTTAATCCAAGTAGAATCGGGCAAAAAACAATAAAAAATAGAGTATATAAACCTACATGTATAAAAAGGTAACGAGTTTTTTCGCGCTTTAATTTACTTATCTTTTTGGTTTGAAGAAAAAACCCAGCTACAACATGCATTACAAAAAGTAGAACGAAGATTTTATACATAATAATCTTATTTTAAAATGGTTGAATATATTATTAGATTTTCCGGAATTAAAATTCGTTATAACGTGACTTCAAATATACAATATGTTTTCAAATTGGCAAATAATATTGAAATATTAATGAATATTATTATAATTGTATCCCAATCAAACAATCAGAAAATACAAAACAACAATTTTAAATATCAAATTACTGATTGTGCTGCATCATTGAATAAACTTCTTAAAATGATTCACAAAAATTCAACCTAAGTCGTTTTTAATATGCTCAAAAAAATGAGTATATTTGCAATTCTGATTTTGAATATTTTTTTTAGGATACACGTACCCTTTTAATGGTTAATTATGAATTTGTTTAGAGAGATAGGTAAGTATTTTTTGCTAATGAAGCGAGTTTTTGTGTCGCCAGATCGCACTAAAATGTTTTTTCGGCAATTTCCCAAAGAACTTGAAAAACTTGGGCTTCAATCGTTGCCAATTGTTGCAATTATTTCTGTTTTCATTGGATTCATTATGACCATGCAAACCAAATTGAATACGTCGAATCCACTTTTGCCGGTATATACAACCGGGCTAGTAACTCGAGACACATTGCTTTTAGAGTTTTCGTCAACCATTTTGTGCCTTATTCTGGCAGGAAAAGTTGGATCGAATATTGCGTCTGAAATTGGTACAATGCGAATTACAGAACAAATTGATGCCCTTGAAATTATGGGAGTAAATTCGGCAAATTATTTAATTCTTCCAAAAATTATTGCATTTGTAACCATGATGCCTTTTTTGGTTATATTTAGCATGGCATTGGGTATTGGTGGTGGATATTTTGTAGGTGTACTGACTAATATTCTAACTACCGGCGATTATTTGATTGGGATTCAATATGCGTTTATTCCATATTATGTTATTTATTCTTTGATTAAATCAATGATATTTGCATTTATTATTTCATCGGTTGCAGCATATTATGGTTACTACTCATATGGAGGTGCGTTGGATGTTGGTAAATCAAGTACAAATGCTGTAGTAAACGGAAGTATATTAATCTTGTTTTTCAATATACTGATTACCAAATTAATGCTTAATTAGATTTCATATTGAGCCATCATATTTTATAAATGTCACAAATCCTACGAATTAAGAAATGATTGAAGTAAAAAATGTAGATAAATCTTTTGATGGTAATCATGTTTTAAAAGATGTGTCAGCTGTTTTTGAAACCGGAATCACAAATATGATTATTGGTCAAAGTGGTTCGGGGAAAACGGTTTTAATGAAAAGTATTATTGGTTTGCATAGAATTGATAATGGCGAAATTAAATACGACGGACGTAATATGCCGGATATGCGTATGCAGGAAATCCGCATCTTACGTCGTGAGGTTGGTATGCTTTTTCAGGGTTCAGCACTTTTTGATTCGCTAAGCGTATTAGAAAATGTAATGTATCCGCTTGAAATGTTTTCTCCAACAAGCAAAGAGGAAATGAATGAACGTGCAAGGTTTTGTCTAAAACGTGTAAATTTGGAAGAAAAAGCATTTGGTTTAGCACCGTCTGAGATTAGCGGAGGTATGCAAAAACGTGTAGCAATTGCACGGGCAATTGCTTTGCAGCCAAAATATCTTTTTTGTGATGAACCAAATTCAGGCCTTGATCCTAAAACATCGTTGATTATTGACCAATTAATCCATGAAATTACGCACGAATTTGAAATTACTACAATTATTAATTCGCACGATATGAATTCAGTAATGGAAATTGGCGAGAATATCATTTTTATCGAAAATGGTGAAAAAGCATGGCAAGGAAATAATAAAGACATTTTTCATGTAGATAATAAGGCTTTGAACGATTTTGTTTTTGCTTCTGAATTATATAAGAAAGTAAAAAGTACGAATCAATGAAGATAATATCTTATAATGTAAACGGAATTCGTGCTGCATTAGGCAAGAATTTCAAAGAATGGCTCATTGCGGAGAATCCTGATGTGCTTTGCTTGCAAGAAACAAAAGCCCAACCGGAACAAATTGACACCATGCTTTTTGCGTCATTGGGATATATAACTTATTCACATTCTGCCGTGAAGAAAGGCTATAGTGGCGTTGCCATTCTAAGCAAAGAAGCACCTGACAATGTAGTTATTGGGATGGATAATCCAAAATTTGATGCTGAAGGCAGAGTTATACGTGCAGACTTTGGTGATTTGTCAATAATTTCGGTATATATTCCTTCCGGTTCGTCAGGCGAAATTCGTCAAGCTGTGAAAATGGAGTTTTTAGCTGCATTTGCTCCATTTGTAACTGAATTGCGCAAAACCAGACCAAATCTGATAATTTGTGGTGATTATAATATCTGCCATAAACCGATTGATATAAATCATCCTGAGCGACAAAAAGGAGTGTCAGGATTTTTACCTAAAGAGCGTGAATGGTTAGATCAGTTTGAATCATCGGGAATGATTGATTCTTTCCGTGTTTTTGATCAACGTGCCGAGCAATATAGCTGGTGGAGTTATCTTGGAGCAGCTCGTTCGCGAAATGCGGGTTGGCGAATTGATTATCATTGGGTTACAGAACCTATTCGTCAGAGGTTAAAGTCGGCTGCAATTCTCTCGAATGCTTTCCATTCCGATCATTGTCCGGTGGTTGTGGAGTTGAATTAAAACGAATTGTGTTTAAATTTCCACCAAAATGGCTCAAATTGATTTTCTAATCTCAAAAATCTTGTTTTTAATGATAAAAAACAATAAATCTTAGTGTTTACAGCAGAGATGACCTAAAATGTTTTTAACTTTGTCCTTTCAAAAAATATATATATGAAATTCAATCTATTCAAGTTCTCATTTTTACTTCTTATAATTGGTATTTTAAGTTCATGTTTTGGAACTGAAACAACTACTACCTCAAGTGATGCTTCTTTCGTGTCGTTAACCTTTGCTGCAAACGATAGTATACCGTATCTCAATACTGCTAAATTTTCTTTAGATGGAGATGGGAAAACAATCGTCAATATTGATTCACTACCCTTTAAGACTCGAGTTGATAGTGTAAATCCAACGTTTTCTTTTAAGTCTACCGCAGGAACTATCTTGTATTTTGACAAAAGTGTTTATAAATATAATAAAGATTCAGCGCTGATTACCGGAAAAGATACAATTGATTTTAGAAATCCTGTAGGCGTTAGAAATTACGCATCTGATGGTAAGACATACTTACGATATAATGTAAAAGTTAATGTACACAAAGTAGATCCTGAGTTATATATTTGGACCAAAGCTTCAGATAAATTATCTTCAATTAACGCGTTAAGTCAGAAGACTATTCTTTTCAATAATACATTCTTTTATTATTTAAATGACGGGACAAATGGTTATTTATATAATTCCACAGATGGAAATTCATGGAATACGGCTGTTGTAAACGGTTTGCCAACGAACACTCCGCTGACAGATTTGACCCAATTCAATTCAAAATTATTTGTTACTCAAGATGGGTACAATATTTATTCTTCAACAAATGGTTTTACTTGGGTAAAAAAATCAACCTCAGAATTTACCTTCAAATCTCTTTTATTTGGGTTAAATGGTAAACTTTGGGCAGTAGTACAAGCTAAATCTGATTTATCCTATCATTTTGCCAATTCAGCTGATGGTGATATTTGGACTATGCTGGGTGAAATTCCAAACAGTTTCCCATTAAATGATTTTGCCTCAATAACCTTTTCAACAGTTACTGGTAAGTCTAAAGGAGTGGTTGTAGGTGGAGTCTCAACATCAGGATTTGCATTAAGAACTAGCTGGAGCACTGAAGATGGAAATTATTGGGTAAATTTCAGTACTGAGAATAATTCGTTAGAAGCTGTTCAAGGTGCTTCCGTAATTAGATATGATAATAAGTTACTGTTATTTGGTCAGGTTGATGCGTATGAGCCAATCCCGGTGTATCAAGTTTCTATTGACGAAGGATTATCTTGGCAAACTCCAGACACTCTTCGGAATAAACTACCTAAAAGCTACACAAGTCGCCGATATGGATCTGTTGTAGTCTATAATAATAAAATCTATATAACTGGTGGAAAGTCTGGCTCTACTGTTTATACTGATCTTTGGATTGGCATGTTGAATAGAAAAAAATTCATACGACAGTAAAATATCTGTACGAGTAGTGTACTCAAATAAAAAAAAGTTGCAAGAGATTTCTTGCAACTTTTTTTATACTATAAAGTTAAGGCTTTGAAATACGATTGGAGTAGGCACTCAAGAAAGAAATTTCTATTGGAGTTTAATTCATTATAAATCCAAGACTTTAAAAATTTTCCTGGATTATCGTTGATTTTAAATTTACAAACCAGAATTTAATTTGCTTCTACCTCAGTTGAAAAAACATTCTATACAATTTTAAAAGATAGACTTATCAATCTGACGTGTGTGTCTTTGCGACATGATAAAGCTATATAAATATCAATTGTTTGAGTCTGGGCACAAAAAATATTAATGTAATATTATTATTCTTTTCCAATTGGTTGTCTTATGCAACTCTAAATGAACTTAACCTTTAGAATTTACCAATGTGCTATTCTTTCAAACTATGACTATTTGTAGAATTATAATATGCTATTAAAACAGAAAAGTAACTGAGAGCACAATATAACAATACTCGGAATAATGATTAAATAAAACATACCGTTCTTATTTTAATATTTGGCTCATAACGATAAGCACAACTAAGTAGCTTGAAAAAATGAAAAATAATGTCTGTAAATAAGACTTGATAGCTGCTGTGTTCATAATGTTCTATATTTGATGTTAATAATATTCTAATGTAAAATCTGATTTCTATTTGTGAAATTGTAATTGTTTTCTTTTATATTTAAGCTTCACATAGCCAACGTCTGAAAGCGATGCCACAGGCAGGTTCGTACGCTGTATTATGGAGAGTATTGTTATCTTCTAATTTCTGATTTTCTTCTATATGCTTTTTGGATTGTTCTATTGGATCAATAAATTCTGAGGTGTCATTCTTATCATCATATAATTCAATACATGTTTCAGATAAGGCATTATTTAATGTATAACCAGGTGTTATTGAAATATCAATGCGATTTAGAACCGAACTCCATTTTTTATTATTGAAATATCCTTTTATAACCGGACTCAAACGAACTAAGCCAGAATTGACCTGATAACCTGAAACTACTTTTTCTGCTACCTTCTGATTAAAACTATTGATTAGTTTAATAGCAACTTCACGATTTAATTCGCTATTTTCAACTATTAGTTCATCTACGATTTCGGATATTCCGATATTTCCATTCAGAATTACTTGTGCATTGTAATCGTAAATATCAACTGCTAACTTTTTTTTGTATAACTTTGCTTTTAAAACCTTTTTCATAGTCATATCCTTTAAAACCTAAACAAATCCAGTTTTGATAAAACGGGGCGGACGAATCCGCCCCGTATATTTAATTACTTCTTGTAAGAAAACGTTCCTATAAGTTTTGTAGAACCATAAGAAATTTTCAACGTGTAATTACCTCTACTTAAACCACGAAGTGAAATAACTGCTTCATCATCGAAGAATGTGTTGATAGTTTCAAAGACTACAGCATTTCCACTTTGATCTAATACGGTGATGTAAGCAATTCCAACTGGCTTGTCAAAATCTACTACTAAATTTGAACCGTAAACATCTGCACCAACTAAAATAGCAGAAGTACTGGTTTTCGTAGTTGTTGTACTTGTAGAAAGCGAGGTCATACTAGTAGACAGCATTGACATGCTCGATATATTATTAGGCTGAGATCCAGGATCAGTATTATCCTTCCTAAGTAAAATATCTCCAAAAACTGATTGATACGAAAATAACATACCAACTAAAATTGCAAGTGTTCCGAATAATTTAAAATTTTGTTGTTTCATAAAAAATGAGTTATAGAGTTGAACTTCGAGTTTAAGAATACAAATGGGGTATCTTTTCAAGGTGCTAAGATATAGTGGGAAATGGTATCCACCAAATTTTGTGGCAAAAAAAAGTAGGACAAGCCCTTTTTTATATGGCTGATTCATAGCACTTTATGCGTTGACGAGAGGGAATAATTAGGACAGGGAAAAAAGCGTTCAAAAACATAGTTAAATTATAATGTTTTTAGGGTGCATGAAATTGGGAAAGGGAAAAAAACAGAAAATTTGGAATCAATTGTTTTCGGACAATTCGTGCAGAATATGTTCGAGTTCCTTAGTGCTGGAAAGATTCATTTTTTGGGCCAGACGTTGTTTTAGTTTATATAAACTTCCTACCTGACAATCGAGAATTATGGTAATATCATTGGTTGGTACATCAAGCAAAAACAAACACGACCAAATAAGTTCCTTCTGATTTAAATCGGTATATTTCGTCTCTAGTGATTTAACGAGGTTGTTAAAAGTTTGATTCATCAATTTCTTGAATGCTTCCCAATCATTTAAATGCAAACAAATCATATAAATATCTTTATAAATTTGTTCCCGTTGGGCAATTGATATTTTACTCAGATGCGACGTTTGTAAAACCTTGCTTTCTTCAATCTTTTGAATCAAACTATCTTTTAATAATGTCTGTTTTTCGGTGAGCTTCACTTCTGCTTGTACCAGTTCCTCTTCTTTCTTTTTATTCCTTTTTCGCAACCGATAAACGATAAACAAACTCAATAATATTAGAATTGGAATAATACAGACAAAAATAATTACATATTGCTTTGATTTACTGAATGCACCATTGGTTTGATGCATATCTTCCAATACCGAAGTTTTTGTTTGCGTTTCAATTTTGCGTACAGAATCTACACAATCCTGATATTTTGAAAGATAGTAGGCAACTTTTTTAAAATCACCCCTGCTATATTCGGTATTAGCTAAAATTCGGTAACAATCGCGCTGATTGTAAAAAGTTGAAGGATACTTTATTGCCAATGCTGCATACCGAAAAGCGGAATCATATAATTGTTTGTCAAAGTATAATTCAGATAAGAAATAACATCTAATGGCGTAATTAGTTGCTTTATATGGATAAAGCAGACTTTTACTAAGAAAGTATTTTGCCGAATCAATTAATTGTGCTTTGTAGTAATTAACTCCAATTTCCTGATAGGCCGAACCTTGTAACATTGAATCTGGAGTTTGAGAAAGTGCTAGCATATAATAATGCTGTGCTTTTTTATAATCTTTCAAAAAACGATACATTCTTCCAATATCAATTACCTTATAACTCGCTTCAATAGTATCACCGGCGCTCTTATAGTTATTAATTGATTCCTGATACTTTTTCAAAGCTTCAATGTAATCGGTTTGAAGGGAACAGATATCACCCATATCTGAATAAATCTTACCTAACAAGTGGTAATCCTTGCTGTTTTGGATGAGATCCAATGCTTTCAAATACAACAAAGTTGCATCATCAAAACGCTGTGCAACTTTATATAATTTAGCTTTATAGAAATAACTGGTCGCTAAACGAGGTTTGTTATTGGTGCTTTGGTAATAACGTAGAGAAAAACTAATTACTGAATCTGGTTTTAATGGTTTATTGCTTTTTTCCAATGCTTGAAAAAGCAATAAACCGTACAATGCACGGTCAGCATCTGTAAAGGCTTGATTTGGATGAATTTTTTGTAGAATCTGAAGCGCAGAATCGGGGTTAGTTTCCATAATTTTTTCAGCAAGCTTCATTTCATTGGGCATGAAAGAGCAACTCACCAAAAAAAAGCCTAGCAAAATGGAAACAATTAGGGACTTGGAATGCATATTAAACCATGCAATTTTTAAATTATGCGCAAATGTACTTTCTTTTGCAAAACTACACATTTAATTCAATCTAAACTACCACAATTGCTCCATTTCGTGTAAATATGTAGTTAAAGCTGCAGAAATAATGAATAACTAATTAAATTATGGATATAAATACAAATGTTACTATTAAGCAACAGCCAATGTAAAAACACTCACCTTAATTTGAGGAATTTTAAGTAACGCTTTAATGCACGCTTCAAGCGTGGAGCCTGTTGTAAGGACATCATCGACAAGTAAAACGTGTTTTGCTTCGAGGGCATTAAAATCAATTACTTCAAAAATTCCTTCAGTATTTTCGTAACGTTCAAAAACTGACTTTTTTGTTTGCGTTGTATTTTCTTGAACTCTTCGTAATGAAATAGTATCTTGTGGCTTTTGAAGTATTTCAGATAATCCATTACCAATCCATTCACTTTGATTGTAACCTCGAAGTTTGAATTTTTTTGGATGTAAAGGAACTGGAATTATTACATCGACCGAAGCAAAATCTGTTGATTCCAATAATTCAACTGCCGCATATTTACCTAAAACTTTACCAATTTCTTTGTTATTTTTGTATTTCAAAGCGTGTAATATTTTTTGAAAATGAGAACCCTTTTGAAAATAGAAAAAAGCAGTTCCGCGAAATATAGGTACTTTTCCCCAAAATTTCTTTTCGATGGGATTGTCAACCTGTAAATGGAAATTGGTTTTTGGAATTTCGTTTAAGCAATTCAGACACAAATGCTTTTCATTTTTATGCAAATTTGCACCACAAACTACGCACAAATCAGGGTACATTAGATTTAATAGATCAGATAGTGGATTATTCTTCATAATTGTTTCAGATTACATTTAAAAAAGTGTCAAAAATTTGGGTACAAAAATAAGCAATCCAATAATTACAGAAATAATTGCACAAATTAAAACAGCTCCGGCAGCTATGTCTTTTGCTTTTCCTGCTAATTCGTGATGTTCGGGTGATGCCAAATCGACTACATTTTCTATGGCTGTGTTTATCATTTCAGCACTGAATACCAATCCGATACATAACAAACAAAAAATCCACTCGCTTACGGTAATTTTGAATAAAAAACCACATATTATAACTATAATAGCAATTAGAATATGAATTTTCATGTTAGCTTCCGAACTGAAAACCTGTCGAATTCCCCGACCTGCATAACCAAAACTTTGTATTCTTTTTCTCATATTTTTACTCTCTAACGTTTTTGACTGCAAATAACGTAAAAACTTTGCAAATTACCATTTCAAACAATGAAAAAAGTCTGACAAACTTGATTGTTTATCAGACTTATAAATATGGGAAGTGAATTTATTATGCTTTCACACGGCCGAGATAAGATCCATCGCGTGTATCTATTTCAATCGTTTCTCCTTCGGTGATGAACAACGGTACACGAACAGTAGCGCCCGATTCAACTGTTGAAGGCTTAAGCGTGTTGGTTGCTGTATCGCCTTTCATTCCTGGCTCAGTATAGGTAACTTTCATCTGTACTTTAACTGGCATATCAGCATATAGAACCGTGTCAGTTGATGCATCCGAAACGACTTCTATAACCATTCCTTCGAGTAGAAAATCAACACCATTGATCAGATTTTTACTAATTGGATGTTGGTCGTATGTTTCCTGATTCATAAAAATGAAATCTTCAGCTTCTTTATAAACGAATTGATAAGGACGACGTTCAACGCGTACATCTTCCAATTTCTCGCCAATATTAAAACGACGTTCAATAACACGACCATCAACAACATCCTTAAGTGTGGTACGCATAAAAGTATTGCCTTTTCCGGGCTTTACATGTAGAAATTCAATAACAAAATACAACTTTCCATCCATGCGGATGCAGGTTCCATTTTTGATATCTTGAGCATTCATCATAAAAGTAAATTTTATATATTATTTTTTTAGGCTGCAAAAATACTATTTTTATTCCAATTATCAAAACATATTGTATTACAGCAGTTTGCAAACAACATTAAATCAGATTAATTGAATGTTTCAGGCACGTTGAGCGCATTTCATCTGACCAAATACTTGCTTGTATTTCACCAATATGCGCTTTTCTGAGGAAAAACAGACACAAACGCGATTGCCCAATGCCACCACCTATCGACAAAGGCAAAGCACCTTCTATCAATCGTTTATGAAAGGATAATTCCTTCCGGTCTTGTTTTCCTTCAATTTCTAGTTGACGTAATAAAGCAGTTTTATCCACTCTGATTCCCATGGAAGAAATTTCAAAAGACATTTCCAAAACCGGATTCCAAAGCAAAATATCTCCATTTAGTCCGGACAAGCCATTTTCGGCAATAGTAGTCCAATCATCGTAATCAGGTGCTCTTCCATCGTGTTTTTTTCCATCACCAAGCGCTCCACCAATGCCGATAACAAATACTGCTTTGTGAATTTTAGTAATTTCATTTTCTCTTTCATTTGGTGTCAGTTCTGGATACCTTTGACGCAATTCTTCGGCATGAATAAAAGTTATTTCGTCGGGCAGGCAAGGTTTTATTTCAGGAAAACTTTCTGAAACGAGGTATTCTGTGCGCAACAAACTGTCATAAATCCGTCGAACAATATCTTTCAGAAACACAATTGTGCGTTCTTGTTCGGTAATTACACGTTCCCAATCCCATTGATCGACATAAAGTGAATGGATATTTCCTAACTCTTCATCCGATCGAATAGCATTCATATCGGTATAAATTCCATAACCATTCTCAATATTATAGTCGGCCAAGGTAGCACGCTTCCATTTGGCAAGTGAGTGTACAACCTCAGCACGTGCATCTTGCATATCTTTTATGGGGAAATTCACAGCACGTTCTACTCCGTTTAAATCATCGTTCAGTCCGGTTCCACGCAATACAAAAAGTGGTGCTGAAACTCTTCTAAGTCTGAGTTCGGAAGAAAGATTTGACTGGAAAAAATCTTTAATTCTGGTAATACCTAATTCTGTTTGCTGTAAATTAAGAATGGGCTTGTAGTTTTTTGGAAGAAAAAGATAACTCATATTTGTGTGTTTTACTAGTTAATAAATCAATTGGAAGCAAAGATAATTATTTTAAGATAATAAAAAAGCCATTACTAGATTTTAGTAATGGCTTTGTATAATAATATCTTAAAATTCTATTTCTCGTTCCGTTTCTGAACGTTGTAATATATTTTCATTTGGTTGCCCAGTATTTTGGTAAAACCCTTCACATCATCGGCACTCCAGGCGCGGTTTATTTCGCCATATTCACCAAAATCGGTTTTCATTAAATCAAACGTACTTTCCACTCCGACAAGTGTATAGCTGTATGGTCGAAGTTTTACAATTACTTTTCCGGTTACATTTTGTTGCGAACTTTGAAGGAATTGTTCAATGTCGCGCATCACCGGTTCCAGGTATTGTGCTTCGTGTAAGAACATTCCATACCAATTGCCTAGTTGGTCTTTCCAGTATTGTTGCCACTTGGTAAGTGTATGTTTTTCGAGCATCTTGTGCGCATTGATAATCAACAGCGGTGCAGCAGCCTCGAAACCTACACGACCTTTAATGCCAATAATCGTATCGCCAATGTGTATGTCGCGGCCAATGCCAAATTTGCCTGCAATATCTTCCAGTTTATTGATTAAAAGAACTTTATTTTCTTTCTTTTCGTCATTTACGGCAGCGATTTCACCGTTTTCAAAACTTATGGTTACAGTTTCTTCGCCTTGTTTTTCAATTTGGCTTGGATAAGCCGATTCCGGCAAAGTTTGTTCTGATTTCAGCGTTTCTTTCCCGCCAATTGAAGTTCCCCAAAGACCTTTATTGATGGAATATTCCATTTTTTTGAAATCGGCTTCGAAACCGTGTTCTTTCAAATAATTGATTTCATATTCGCGTGTCAACACCATGTCACGGGTTGGAGTCAGAATTTTGATTTCCGGTGCTATCACATCAAAAGTCAAATCAAAACGCACCTGATCGTTTCCTGCACCGGTACTTCCATGTGCCACATAATCGGCGCCAATTTCTTTGGCATAATTTATAATGGCAATAGCCTGAAAAATACGCTCCGAACTAACCGAAATAGGATACGTTCCGTTGCGTAACACATTTCCGAAAACCATATATTTAATACTTTTCTCGTAATATTCGTGAGTTACGTCCAAGGCTACATGGGATGTTGCACCTAAGCGAAAAGCCTTATCTTCAATCACTTTCAATTCCTCGGAACTAAATCCACCGGTATTTGCAACTGCGGTGTGAACTTCGTATCCTTTTTCTTCAACTAAATACTTGGCGCAAAACGAAGTATCTAATCCTCCGCTAAATGCTAAAACAACTTTTTCTTTCATTTTCTTTATGTCTTAAGTCGATGGTATAAATCAAAAAGTCCTGCTAACCAAGCCCTAATGGAATCAACTAATTACCTAATCAACCTTTATTTCTCAACATCCTTTGCCGGATCGAACAGCATTCCGGTACACAAGCAATGCTTCCGCAGAGTGCGTTGCAGAATATCATAATTCACACAACTTTGGCATCCTTTCCAAAAAGCTTCGTCATCGGTTAGCTCCGAAAAAGTCACAGGTTTATAACCTAGTTCTGAATTAATTTTCATTACGGCCAAGCCGGTTGTCAAACCGAAAATTTTAGCATCGGGATATCGCTGTCGGGAAAGTTCAAACGCTTTTCGCTTAATGCGTTTGGCCAACCCATGTCCACGGTATTTATCAACTACAATAAGTCCTGAATTGGCAACGAATTTCTTATTTCCCCACGATTCAATGTAGCAAAATCCAGCAAACTCCTCACCAGCCAAAGCAATTATTGCTTTTCCTTCTTTCATTTTTTGCTCGATATACTCGGGCGAACGTCTTGCGATTCCTGTTCCACGTACTTTGGCCGCATCAGCGATGGTAGTCAAAATAGTATCAACATACTCCAAAAAACGTTCATCAGCTATTTGTACCGTTATTTCATCAACGGTAATTTCTTTTTCCATTTTCAATTTGAATGAGTTCTTTATTAATCTGAAAGCAACTCTTTTTTTACAAGTACAAAACATTCTTTTTTTGGCCTCTTTTTTAAGTATAAATGCCTGTTAACTCTCTGCCTTTTTTCGCAAAAGGGCAGCAAAGATATAGAAATACTTTATACTCAGCAAATAAATTAATTATTCGTTTCGGAAAATGTGATATTCATCATTTCGAGAATATCTTCACGTGTAACTCCTTCTCTAGGAATAACTAAAATGGTATCGTCACCGGCTATTGTTCCTAACACCTGTTCGGTGGCTTTATTATCAATATCCCATGCAATGGCACTTGCATAGCCGGGTTTTGTCTTTACAACGCCCAATTGTCCTGAAAATTCTAGACTCAATACCGCTCCATGCGCAATAAGCGAGTTGAATGCTCCTGTATTTGGTAACGGTTTGTTGTACGATGGCAAAATGTACTTATAAGCACCGTTCGACAAAGGTGTTTTGGCCACTTTCAGTAATTTCAAATCGCGCGATAAAGTTGCTTGCGTTACCTCGCACTGTCGGTCACTTAAAATATTCAACAATTCTTCCTGACTTCCTACTACGGTTGTCCGAAGAATTTCAGATATAATCTGTAAACGGTTACGTTTGTTCTTCATGAAATGTATAATTATTACTATTTTCGGCAAAAGTACAACAATTTATGTATAAAACAATGGCTTCAACAATAATTATTTGATAATTATTCTCTATTTATTGCTTTATGAGTAATTTATTCATTTTATCTGTATTTATATTCATATAAAACGCATGAAATCTGCATATTTTATTCCTTTTGTAATTAAGACGGTCTTGCTTAAAAATAGTTATTCCTATATTTGAACTTTTGCCATTAAATAATCATTTCATAAGTTGTATCTTTGCAAGTCCAAAATTTAGTTGATAGTTTTTAGTTGACAATTAATAGGAAGACCATTTCTTTTATGTCGAATTATGAATTATAAATTATGAATTAACTATAACATGTCGAAACAAGGTAATATCATTATAAAAGGAGCTCGGGTTCACAACCTGAAAAATATCGATGTAGAAATTCCACGTAATAAATTAGTTGTTATCACCGGACTTTCCGGATCTGGTAAATCGTCGCTTGCATTTGATACACTTTACGCTGAAGGTCAGCGTCGTTACGTTGAAAGTCTTTCGTCATATGCCCGTCAGTTTCTGGGCAGAATGAGCAAACCCGAAGTCGATTATATAAAAGGAATACCGCCGGCCATTGCCATTGAACAAAAGGTAAATACCCGAAATCCGCGCTCCACAGTGGGAACGTCCACCGAAATTTACGAATATATCAAACTGTTTTATGCCCGAATTGGAAAAACATATTCGCCTATTTCAGGTAATTTAGTTCAAAAACACGAAGCACAGGATGTAATTGATGCTGCAATGAATTTTCCGGACGAAACAAAGTTGATGGTTTTGACATCAGTTGCTCCAACTGCTGACCGAACTGTGACCGAACAGCTCCAAAGTCTTCAACTGCAGGGATTCAGTCGTGTGGAGGTTGATTCAGAAACATTTCAAATTGGCGAATTGCTCAATAACAAAACGGATTTTACCAGCAAAGAAGTGTTTTTGCTGATTGACCGCTTGGTGGTTGAACATTCGCAAACTGCTATCAGTAGGCTAACTGATTCAGTGGAAACCGCTTTTTTTGAAGGAAACGGAGTTTGTCTGTTGAAAGTTTTTTCGGAAAATGAGCCCAAATTGCTTTATTTTTCAAAGAAATTCGAAGCTGATGGAATGCAGTTTGAGATCCCATCTGTTTACACGTTCAGTTTCAATAGCCCGATTGGTGCATGTCCAACCTGCGAAGGATTCGGGAAAGTAATTGGGATTGATGAAGATTTGGTTGTTCCAAACAAAACGCTTTCCATTTTCGAAGATGCCGTGGTTTGCTGGAAAGGTGAAGTGAGAGCGAATGGAAAAAACAACTGATTCATTCGGCATCGAAATTCAACTTCCCTATCCATAAGCCGTATTACGAGTTGACGGACGAACAACGCCAGTTAATCTGGACAGGCAATCGTTACTTTGAAGGACTGAATGCCTTTTTTAAACATTTGGAAGCCAATCAGTACAAAATTCAGTACCGGGTGATGTTGGCACGATACCGTGGAAAAACCACCTGTCCCGATTGCAACGGAAGCCGTTTAAAAAAGGAAGCATCGTATATTAAAGTAGATGAAAAGTCCATTTCAGAGTTGGTTTTGATGTCGATTTATAAACTAAACGTTTTTTTCCAACACATAAATTTAGACGAACAGGACGCAGCCATTGCCAAAAGGCTGATGGTAGAAATTACCAATCGAATCAACTTCTTACTTGATGTGGGGCTCGGTTACCTGACGTTGAACCGGCTTTCCAACTCCCTTTCTGGTGGCGAGAGTCAGCGTATCAACCTGGCTACATCGCTCGGAAGTAGTTTGGTCGGATCGTTGTATATTTTGGACGAGCCGAGCATCGGGTTGCATTCGCGCGACACCCATTTGTTGATCAAAGTGCTGAAACAGCTTCGCGATTTGGGTAATACCGTGGTAGTGGTGGAACATGATGAAGAAATCATGCGTTCTGCCGATTACCTGATTGATATTGGCCCGAATGCCGGACGTCTGGGTGGAAAAATTGTATTCGATGGAACACTCGATTCGGTTTCTGAAAATCAAGATTTTGAAAATTCATACACGTTAAAATACCTACTGGGAAAAGAACAAATTGACATTCCAACACAACGGCGGAAATGGAATAATTACATCGAGGTGATTGGCGCTCGCGAAAACAATTTGAAAGGAATTGATGTCAAATTTCCGCTGAATGTGATGACGGTGGTAACCGGTGTGAGCGGTTCGGGAAAATCGTCGCTGGTTAGAAACGTGTTTTATGCCGCTTTGAAAAAGCATTATGGGGGTGTGGCAGACCGAACAGGTCAATTTGGAACGCTGAAAGGCAGTATGCACTTGGCAAAAGACATAGAATTTGTCGATCAAAATCCTATTGGACGTTCATCTCGTTCCAATCCGGTGACTTATATTAAAGCATACGACGAAATTCGCAAACTATTTGCAGATCAGCAACTTTCGAAGCAAATGAATTATTCGGCGTCCCATTTTTCGTTCAACACCGAAGGTGGTCGTTGCGAAGAATGTCAGGGTGAGGGAACTGTAACGGTTGAAATGCAGTTTATGGCTGACTTAGTGTTGGAATGCGAACATTGTCATGGAAAACGATTCAAACAAGATATTTTAGATGTTCATTACAAAGATGTAAACATTTATGATGTGCTTGATATGACCGTTAATCAGGCTATTGAGTTTTTCTCTGCTCAGACAGGAAATACCGAAAAGAAAATAGTAAAACGAATGAAACCGCTTCAGGATGTGGGTGTTGGTTACGTAAAACTTGGACAATCGAGCAGTACCCTTTCGGGTGGTGAAAGCCAGCGTGTGAAACTGGCTTCTTTTTTGGCAAATGAAAAACCGGAATCAACCATTTTTGTATTCGACGAACCAACTACCGGACTTCATTTTCACGACATAAAAACACTGCTGAAAGCCTTTGATGCGTTGATTGCTAAAGGCCACACAGTCATCATTATCGAACATAATATTGAAGTAATCAAATGCGCCGACCATATTATCGACATTGGTCCCGAAGGTGGCGACAATGGTGGAAGGCTGGTTTTTGAAGGAACACCCGAGGATATCAGATTCTGTGAGAATTCCTATACAGGACAGTTTTTGAAGAAAATTAATTTTTAAATTTCTAGTCGTTGAATGTTGATAGTTATTGTATTATCACTAATTCAATTCAAATAATTTATTCTATCAAACTCGTTTCATCTAACTGATATTTAGTTTTCCACTTCATATAAAGCATGTGTATAATTCCATCTGCCAATCCAATTGTTGGAACAATAATATTGTTTACACCAATTCCTTTTGCAATATCAATATAAATACTAGCTGCGTGTGTAATTACATCTGCCCTATCAGGTTTCAGTTTATAATATGTTATAAGTTCATCTACAGAATATTGTTTTAATACTTCATTAAGCGATTCCAATTTAAACACCGTAAGTTTGCTATTCTTGCGCACTTTTGCAATGGCATTTAATTTAAGAATATTTCCTCCAGAACCAATTATATCATTAAAATTGTATTGCTCTTTTAATTCCAATAAATCCTTATTTAATCGGTCATATTCTTCCTGTTTTACTTTATTATTGAGAAGCCTCACCGTTCCAATATTGTATGATTTAGATTGAATAAGCTGTCCGTTTACTAAAATACTTATTTCGGTACTACCGCCACCTACATCAACATAAATATAATTCAATTCTGTATTCAGACTGTCTGCAAAGTGACTTTCATAAATAATAGATGCTTCTTCCTGACCGTTTATTACTTCGATTTTTATATTTGTTTCTTTGTGAATTTTTTTGACAAGTGCTTTTGAATTCTTAGCTTCACGCATGGCTGCTGTGGCACAAGCCCTGTAATCGGTTATATCATAGATTTTAATCAATTGCTTAAAGGCTTTCATGAGCCTCAGAAGTTGCTTTGATTTTTCCTCACTAATTTCGCCGGAAGTAAATGCTTCCTGACCCAACCTCAATGGTACTCTAACCATTAGAACTTTTGTAAATGTTTCCGAAGTATCGTCCGGAGTTATACTTTTGATTAAAAGACGAACTGCATTAGATCCAATGTCGATAGCCGCAAATAGATTATTTTTCATTTTAAAATGAATTGTTAGGTGAATAGATTAGTTTAATTATCTGATATTTTGTAATTTATATTATACAATTTATATAGTTCTTCTTGTGATCTGAAAGGCTTTTCATCTGCTGTAATGTTCAATTTGTTCTCGCCCGATCCATCCACTATTCTGGCTTTCACATTATCTTTCAAACCATATTCAATAACCGTTTTAAGTTGTTTCTGAAAGTCTTTATCGTAAACAGGTGTGTAAACTTCAACCCTGAAATCCAAATTTCGTTGCATCCAATCGGCCGAGCCCAGAAAATATTTTTCGTCACCTCCATTAGCAAATATCATTATACGCGAATGCTCCAGATAACGATCTATGATTCCTAAAGTCCTGATATTCAGACCTTGTTTCAAAACGCCTGTAACAAGTGAACAATTGCCGCGTACTAATAGTTTAATTTCCACTCCCGCATTGGATGCTAGGTAAAGCTTTTCAATTATTTTTTCGTCAACTATATGATTGATCTTAATATAGATATAAGCCGGCAATCCTTTTTTAGCATTATCAATTTCAGTTTTTATTAAGTTCATCACCTTTTTACGCATAAACTGTGGCGATACAATCAACTGCCTGAAGATGGGATTCAGATAAGGTTGTTCAATAAATTCAAATACATTTTCCACATCGTCCACTATAGAGCTTTGAGCTGTCATCAAGGTGAAATCGGTATAAACGTTAGCGGTACCTTCGTGAAAGTTGCCGGTTCCAATGCAGGCTATATTTCCTCTGCGAGCAGTAATATGAACAAGTTTGGAATGAACTTTAAGACCTTCCACTCCTAAAATTACTTTTATACCAGCCTCTTGCATTTTTTGTGCCCAACCAATATTCGATGATTCATCAAAACGTGCCAACAGTTCAACTATAGCTGTTACTTTTTTTCCATTCATTGCCGCGCAAATCAGAGCTTTAATCACTTTCGAGTTTTTGGCCAATCGATAGAGACTAATTTTTATCTCTTTTACATCAGGATTTATAGCCGATTCGCGCAATAGCCGGATAAAATTATCGAAACTATGGTATGGACAATGTATGTATTGATCTTTTTCCCGAATCAGAGAAATTAAATTTATGGAATTTTCGAAAGCTGGAATTGGAATTGGAGGCTGGTTAATAAATTTCAGATCCGGTCTCTTAATCTTTGGAAATGACATCAGATCTTTCAGATTGTGGTACCGAGCACCGCTAACGTGAACATCATTTTTTTCAATTTTAAGCAATTTCTCGGTGAAGCGCAACAAGTCTTTAGGTATATCCCTATCGTAAACAATGCGTATTGGAAGACCGCTTTTCCTGCTTTTTACGCCTTTCGAGACCCGGTCTAAAACACTTTGATAAGCTGAATTTTCAAAGTCCATCTCAGCATC